>ENA-OREM01000042-OREM01000042.1-marine-metagenome-genome-assembly--contig:-NODE-42-length-111081-cov-7.258279_pt1 | contig 111081 bp, 100 predicted proteins | sample MGYA00248623_ERZ508561 | MGnify/ENA primary metagenome ERZ508561 (study PRJEB26227, sample SAMN06264494) | marine metagenome | isolation source: Columbia River Estuary | place: USA:Columbia River...
TGGTTTTAATGTTCGGGGTGGTGCTGCAGACCAAAATTTGATTCTTTTAGATGAGGCTATTGTCTTTAATTCCTCGCATTTATTTGGCTTCTTTTCCGTGTTTAATCCAGACGCTATTAAGGATGTAAAGCTCTACAAAGGGGGAATTCCTGCCAAATACGGTGGAAGAATTTCTTCTGTTCTAGACATCTATCAGAAAGAGGGGAATAGCAAAGATTTTAAAGCGAGTGGTGGTATTGGACTGGTTTCTAGCAGGCTTTTATTAGAGGGCCCATTGGAAAAGGATAGGGGGGCTTTTTTAGTTGGCGGAAGGGCTTCTTATGCCCATTTGTTTCTCGCGCTAACAGGCAATGAGAACAAAGCATATTTCTATGATTTAAATACCAAGCTAAACTATAAAATCAATGAAAATAACAGCATTTATTTGTCTGGTTACTTTGGTAGAGACCTCTTTGGTATTTCGGATAGTTTTATAAATGTCTACGGCAATTCGGTCGCTAATTTTCGATGGAACCACCTTTTTTCGGATAAATTATTCTCAAATTTATCTGTCATATACTCTGATTACTACTACGGATTAGAATTAGATTTAGTTGGGTTTCAGTGGGATTCAGGCATTCAAAATTTTAATTTGAAATATGACTTTAAACATTATTTGTCTGCCAACACAAAACTCAATTATGGAGTAAACAATATTTATTACCGTTTTAATCCAGGCGAAATTAAGCCCAATAGGGAAGATTCTGGTATTGTAAAAGATAAATTAACAGATAAGTATGCCAATGAATTTGCTGCTTATATAGATGTTGAACAAAATGTGTCTACTGCGTTTTCTATTCAATACGGCATGAGATGGAGTAGGTTTGACCGCTTGGGGCAAGAGGTGTTTTACAGCTATGAAAATAACAATCCTGTGGCCTATGATCCTGCATTTGATTTGTATTCAGAGGGAACGCCTAATGGACAAGTACAACAAAGTAGGAATAGCTCCATAGCTACATTCTCAAATTTTGAACCCAGATTGGGATTGTCTTATGTACTAAATGACAGAACAAGTATTAAGGCGAGTTACAATCATATGGCCCAATACCTTCATTTGTTGTCTAATACAAGTTCTCCAACGCCTCTAGATGTATGGACGCCCAGTGGCCCTTTTGTAAAGCCCCAATTACTAGATCAATTTGCGCTAGGTTATTTTAAAAACTTAGACAATTACAGCATAGAAACCGAAGTGTTTTACAAAGAAATTGCCAACCGAATAGATTATATAGATGGCGCGAACCTCATTGCCAATGACGCTATTGAACGCGTCATACTCAATGGAGAAGCCCGTGCTTATGGCTTAGAATTTTTACTTAGAAAAAACACGGGTGCTTTTACAGGTTGGTTGGCCTATACTTGGTCTAGATCTGAGCAGAGAACTCCTGGAAGAAATTCGTTGGAGACCGGTATTAATAACGGGAATTGGTATTTTACTCCCTTTGACAAGACCCATGATCTTTCTATAAACAGTAGTTATGAGCTCAATAGTAAGTGGCAACTCAATGCCAATTTTTTGTTTCAAACAGGACAACCCACTAACTATCCAGTGGGACAGTATGAACTCAGGGGTCTTAACGTTCCCATTTTTGGATTGAGAAATCAAGAGCGACTACCCACCTACCACAGATTGGATATTTCTGCGACTTTAATTCCAGACAAAAACAAAGGCAGGAAGTTTCAGTCTGAATGGTCTTTCGGAATATACAACCTGTACAATAGAAGAAATGCAGCTTCCATTAATTTCCGTCAAAATACAGACAGTGGTAATAATGAGGCTTTGAGAACATCAATTTTTGGGATCGTACCCTCAGTAACGTATAACTTTAAATTCTAGGTAAATGAAATACTTTAGCGCCCTACTTTTATTTGCACTTACCATTAGTCTGTTCTCTTGCGAGGATGTCATTGAGGTGGAGGTTCAAAATACCACCCCAAGACTGGTCATAGACGCCCAGTTTAATATTTTCACTGCCTTAGAGGCGCCGCGTTTGGAGGGGGGTGTGAAACTCAGTATGTCTGCCAATTATTTTGATCTGAATGTGCCTATTATAAAAGATGCTTTAGTAACTATTACCCATTTAAATTCAGGACTTGAATACCCTTTGCTTTTTGACGAATCAATTGGCATGTTTCTTCCTAACAAAATAGATTTCTTAACTGATTTTATTTCCAAGTATGAATTAAAAGTAGTGTACAAGGGCCAGGTTTATAGGGGGAACACGAACTTTGTTCCAGTACCACCAATTTTGAAAGCAGTGCAAGGGACTAAAACCCTATTCAGTGGGGACGAAACAGAAATTATTTTGTCTTTCCAGGATTTTTCAGAGCGAGACGATTTTTATTTATACGACTTTGGACAAGATATATACCGGCCCATAGAAGACCGTTTTTTTCAAGGAGAGGAGTTTGTCTTTTCGCACTTTTACAGCTCAGACGAGGTGAAAGTAGGGGACCTTATTACTATTAAAGCACATGGTGTAGAAGAACAGTATTACAACTATTTTAACTTGATCCTTACACTTACAGATTCTAATGGAGGCCCTTTTCAAAGCCTTCCTGCAAGTTCCAGAGGTAATATTTTAAATGTGACGCAACCTGACAATTATCCCTTGGGATATTTCTTGATATCTGAATCTGACCAGAAACAATTGTTAATTGAAGAATTGAAATAGGTCAATTGTGATAGTTTGTCACTAATAAATTCTGATAGTTTGTCACTAATGAATTAGCTATTTTCCTTTAAATGAGCCCCCCTTGGTGCATTGGTTTCATGCAACACATGCTCGCTATGAAGAAATTGGGCTGCCGCTGCAGAATCTTTTACCTTAACAGCACTTCTTTCTAGCATTGCTGCTTCAAAGTGGTTCAAGACATTTTTTCTAATACCATTTTCTCTCCACTCAGTGCCTGGCATACACCCTTTTGTGATGCTTCTAGCCAGAGATAAAGCGTCTAATAAGGCCTGATTAGCCCCTTGCCCTTTGAAAGGACTCATGGGATGGGCCGCATCTCCTATCAGGGTCACACTTTGGTGTTTTTGGAGCATTTCAGCTTTGAGTAATGCCCTGTCATATACTGGGTATCCAGAAATACATTCTTTTTGTGTTGCAGCAATGATTTCAGGGATAGGACTGTGCCATTTCGTACGTTTACAGGCGGTTTCCTTTAGTTTTTCGGGACCTAAATCTCGGAGTATTTTTGCGGCGTCTTCATGGATAGGAAAACTCAATTGCCACATGATGGAGGTTTTGTCATATGGCATGACATAAATTCTTTCTTTTCCATTTGCTGTCTGAAAAACTGTTTCACCATCTAATAAATCTGGTGTCACCCCCTGGATGTGATCTAAGGAACATATTCCAAGAATCACCATACAGTCTAAATAATTCAAGGGTGTTTTTTGTGCTCCAAGACTCCAATTTCTTACGGCACTTCTTATTCCGTCTGCACCAACAATAAGGTCTGTATGGTATTTTTTAATTTTCCCTTGAACCATAAAATGGAGGGCCATTTTTTGTGCTTCATCTTCTTTTATATCAATAAGTTCATGGTCCCATAGCAGCCTGTTTTCTCCATGGAGCTCCTCTAACAGAGCCTTGCGTAGCGATTGTCTGGATATGTGAATATTGGTGTGTCTCAATGGCTTTTTTAAGCGCTCTTCCTGCCACTTCCTCATTCCCCACTCTGCTATGACTTTTCCAACGGTATTATGTACAAGGTGTCTTGTAGAGACCACACTTTCTTCTAAACTAAGGATCCCAAAGGATTTTAATGCCTTACTCGCTTGTTGTAAGGTGAGACCATAGCCCTGAGAACGGGAGCTGAAATGGAGGTCTTTTTCATAAATAGTAAAAGGAATTCCCCTGTGAAGGCAAGCTACACCTAATGCTACGCCCCCAATACCTGCACCAATAATGGAAATATGAGGATAATTTTCTGTGTCTGCTACAGCAGCGGTTTGTGTTTTTATTAAACCAGATCCCTCACATGGCTTACATTTTACAAAAATCGATTTTGGTTTTATAGGTTCAATACCTATTTGGGTATTTTTTAAGTATGCAGCTAAGGCATTTTTATAAGCAAGCCGAATTTTTTTACGAAGTCTTTTATTGAGCTGCCCCATTCCCTTGCATTTTTCACAAATACACCAATAATCTCTGTTAATGGGTTCTTTTTTCACTCCTGATTAATTTAATACAGCCTGAGGAACAAATATAAAAAGTAATATCAGAACGAAAAGGATCTATTTACTTCCTTAGTCCAGAATAAACATGTAATTTTGCCGATTGTTAAAATCTGAAAATGAAACGAATAAATCAGTATAAGAAGTTATTTGGTGTAGCAGGGGAATTAGAGCTTAAAACCCTTAAAACTGCCTACCGAAATTTGGTCAAAGAATGGCATCCTGACAAGTTTCAAGAAGGAGACCCCAAGAGAGAAGAAGCAGAATTACAGAGTAGGCTCATTATAGATGGCTACCATTTCTTAGTGAGTATTGCCCCTGAGACCATAGCGGCCAATTTAGACGCTTATACAGAAACCATCACAAATTCAGGTATTGCGGATTATTACCACAAAGGGATGCTTTTAGAAATCACTTTTTTAGACGGCACTACCTATGAATATTTTGGGGTGAGTAAAGCCGTTTACCATAAAATGATACAGTCTGATAAGTTAAATAGATTCGCCAAGCGAAATATTTACCCCAATCGCCTTTATAGAAAATCTAAGCGCACTTTAAAAGAGGCGTAAACCCTATAGTCATTGATTTTATTCGTAAAAATTGAATTTATAGTTCAATTTTTACACTTCTCGTAAGCAGTAGGCTTATCTTTATTCAAAACCATTTTATGTCAAAACTGTTTTCTGATTTAGGAATTTCCCTTGCTTTGCAACAAGGGCTTTCAGATTTAAATATTACTGAGCCTACATACATTCAACAAAAGGCCATACCAATATTACTTAAACAGTCTGAAGATGTGGTGGCTTTGGCAAAAACAGGGACAGGTAAAACAGCTGCTTTTGGCCTGCCTTTGTTGGACTTAATTGATGTTGAAAGCAAGCATATTCAAGTAGTTATTTTAGCGCCTACTCGTGAGCTGGGGCAGCAAATTCACAGTAACTTGGAGGGGTATGCCAAGCACCTTCCATTAGTTTCTATAGCTTCAGTATGTGGGGGAATACCTATTAAACCTCAAATAGAACGTTTAAAAACACCTACTCAAATTGTAGTGGCTACCCCGGGTAGATTATTAGACTTAGTAGGTCGTGAGGCCATACAATTAAACAAACTCTCTTATTTGGTTTTAGATGAGGCAGATGAGATGGTCAATAATTTCCAGCAAGAGTTGGAAAGTATTATCAAAGAGATTCCAAAAAAACGCAGAACACTTTTGTTTACTGCAACACTTTCTGGTGCCGTAAAACAGTTGGTTCAAAATTATATGTCTAAGCATGTAGTTCAGATAGAAGACCATACAAATGGATCAGTGAACCTTGGTATAGACCACCATTATACAGTGGTTACCCCTATAGAAAAACTAGATGTTTTAATGCATTTTTTGAGTGCTAGGACTGGTCAGCGCGGTTTAATTTTTTGCAAAACTAAAGCAGCTGTCAATAAACTTGGGAAAAATTTAGCGATCAATAAATTTTCTTCCGGTTTAATTCATGGGAGTTTAACCCAAGGGATTCGAGATAGAATTATGGGGCAGTTTAGAGAGGGGCATATAGATATTTTGGTGGCAACTGATTTGGCGGCAAGAGGTATAGATGTTCAGGAAATCTCTTATGTAGTGCATTATCATTTGCCAGATACTTATGATACTTATGTGCACAGGAGTGGGAGAACGGCTAGGGCAGGAGCCAAAGGATTTTCACTGTCTATACTGCAAGAAGAAGAGCTTAAAGATATTCCTGAATTTGAAAAAGAATTGGGTATTAAATTCAATGAATTCAAAAAAGGAGATGCCCAAAGTATTGAAGAAAATAATGGTTTGTTGTGGGCTAAAAAAATATTTAAAACCAAACCGAATCACGAAATATCTCCCTCTTTTAGAGAACAAATTGGGACTGTCTTTCATCATCTGACCAAGGAAGAACTCATAGACAAATTGCTAGCAGACTATGTAAATACTACAAAGACTTTACGCACCAAAGAGGCGCCCGTAAAAAGGCTCAAGAAGCGATAGTTATTATGGCAAATAGTATAAAAGCGCAGGATGATATTCTAGCTAAATTAAATATCTACAAATTAAATCCAATGCAAGAGGAGGCCCTTGCAGTGATAGAATCTACAGCGAACACTATATTGTTGTCTCCAACCGGTACTGGAAAAACATTGGCTTTTTTATTATCTCTACTCAAAACATTAGACGCAGATTCTAAAGAAGTACAAGCTTTAATTATTGTACCTACTCGGGAATTGGCTATTCAAATAGAACAAGTGTTTCGCAGCATGGGATCCGGTTTTAAAGTGAATGCCGTATATGGTGGCCGTCCTATGTCAAAGGACAAGATTGAAATTAAGCATGTTCCAGCAATTTTAATTGGAACTCCAGGCCGTATTTTAGATCATTTTAATTCAAATCGATTTTCTAAAGACAGAATTAAAACCCTTGTTTTAGACGAGTTTGATAAATCGCTCGAAGACGGTTTTGAATTGGAGATGCAAGACATTATTGGTGGGTTGCCTCATATTAATAAGCGAATTTTAACCTCTGCTACTCAGGCTGTTAAAATTCCAGACTTTGTTGGTTTAGATAAACCCAAAACAGTAAATTATTTACAAGAAAAGACCAGTACCAAACTAGTAGTTAAAACAGTCCTTTCTCACAATGAGCAAAAACTGCCAGCACTTTTAAATCTAATTCAATATCTAGGCAATGAAAACGGAATAATTTTCTGTAACCTAAGAGAAAGTATTGATCAAATAAGTCGTTTTCTCAATGAAAATAATTTAAGCCACAGTTGTTTTTCTGGAGGAATGGAACAAAAAGACAGAGAACGCGCTTTAATAAAATTTAGGAACGGTACTAATCCCATTTTAATTGCCACAGATTTAGCTTCTAGAGGGCTGGATATTCCAGAATTAAAGTTTATTGTTCATTATGAAATGCCGCGGGATGAAGCAGCCTTTACCCACCGAAACGGTCGTACTGCTAGGGTAGACGCCAAGGGAACAGCCTATGTTATAAAAGGAGAAAAAGAAGACTTACCCGATTACTATAAAAATGACCAAATAGCAAACATTTCAAAAAAAGGACTGAGTAAACCTCAGTTTTGGGAAACCTTATTTATTTCTGGAGGGAGAAAAGATAAAATATCCAAAGGCGATATTGCTGGACTCTTTTTTAAACAAGGTAAAATTAATAAAGACCAATTGGGGGTAATTGAGTTAAAACAAGACTGTGCCTTTGTTGCAGTGCCTAAATCTATTGCAGATGCTTTGGTTGTAAAATTGAATAATGCTAAGCTCAAAAAGAAAAAAGTGAGGGTTACGCTGGTATAAAACCTATTCAAACCACCACAGTACTATTCTACTCACTTTATGGCCTATTTCCATAGGAAGAACAGTAAATATTGCCTTTGCTTTTTTAAGTTGTTTTTCAATGGATGGAAGACTTTCTTCTTTTGAGACAAGAGAAGAGAACAACTTCACTTGAGATTTATACCCTACACTTTCTTTGATCAATCGCTTAATAAATAGGGCCTCTCCGCCCTTACACCAAAGTTCATTGGCTTGCCCTTCAAAGTTTAACAATGTGGTGTTGTGGTCTGTTCTATTGCCCAGATTTCGCTGCTTTCTATATGAGCCTTTCAGTGCCTCTGCTTGAGAACTGTGAAAAGGAGGGTTACAGATAGAAAAATCAAAGGGTTCATTTGGTTGCACAATGTTCTTGAAAAGAAACTGCTTGTTCTCCTGCAAACGAATTTCAATGGTGTTTTTTAATGCTGGGGTTCGCGCAATATTTTCTTTGGCTATTTCAACCGCTTTTACATCGCTCTCTGCACCCACCATGGACCAACCAAAATGTTCTGAGCCAAGTATGCAATAGATGCTATTTGCTCCTGAGCCAATATCTAGTCCTTTTAAAGGCTTGTCTATATTTAAATTAAACCTTTCTGAAAGAAAATCTTTTAAGTAAAGTAGGTAATCTAAGCGTCCAGGTACCGGAGGAATTAAGTATCCTTTGGGTAAAATATAATCTTGGAGCTTATAATCTGCCAGTAATATGGCTTTATTTAGTGCATAAACTGCATTTGAATCACTAAAATCGATGGTTTCTTGGCCAGAGGTATTTAATACTATATAATTTTTAAGAGGTGCATATACCTCTGTGTATTTGGTGAAATCATATGGCGCTTGGTACGGATTTTCTGCATGCATGGCCGTAAAGGTATTATAAAACAGTATTTAAAAGAGGTATTTTTTTGAACCAATTGGTAACTAAAAGGAATTTGCCATATATCTTTTATACATTGCATACAATTGATGATGGTAGATGGGCTGAAAAAGTCATTGGTCCAGAACGGATAAAAACTACTTATGCATTTAAATCATTAATCGATGCAGGAGCGATAGTATCGTTTGGAAGCGACTGGCCAGTTGCGTCTGCCTCCCCATTAGAAGGAATTTATGCAGCGGTAACACGAATAACATTGGATGGTAAAAACCCAGAAGGTTGGGTGCCTAAACAAAAAATCACACCAGAGGAAGCATTAATTGCCTATACCAAGAACGGTGCATATGCTTCTTTTGAAGAAAATGTAAAGGGAACTTTAGCACCGGGCAAACTGGCCGATTTTGTCATTATCAGTGATGATATTACGAAAGTAGAACCACAAAAAATTAAGGACCTCAAAATATTAAAAACCTTTGTGGGCGGAGAGAAGGTTTTTGATGCCAATATGATGCCAAAAAAAGATAATTAAAACAAAAAACCCTTGAAAATCAGATGATTAACAAGGGTTTAAGTACTCGAGGTGGGAATCGAACCCACACTCCAAAGGAACTGGATTTTGAATCCAGCGCGTCTACCAATTCCGCCACTCGAGCAAATGTTAGAGAATCAGGTTCTCCTAAAATTGGAAGGCAAAAGTAGAAAATAAATTGAGAATCTTCCTAAAAAAAAGAAACATTTCACTGTGGCAACTGAAATAAATGTATAAATTTGCAGCTCCTTAATATTAAGGAACTTAGAACTGGAACCAAACCCGCTTTAAGCATGCCATATATACAACCAGAACCTAAAATTTTTGCTTGCACCCAAAGTCAGGCCCTAGCAGAGAAGATTGCTAAATCTTTTGGCGCCCCTATTGGAAAAGTAATTACGTCTAAATACAGCGATGGAGAATTCCAGCCTTCTTTTGAAGAGTCTGTTCGTGGATCTAGGGTTTTTATTGTGGGTTCTACCAACCCAAGTTCTGAGAATTTAATGGAAATGCTGTTAATGTTGGACGCTGCCAAAAGAGCATCGGCCAGGCACATTACGGCAGTGATGCCGTATTTTGGCTGGGCCAGACAAGACAGAAAAGACAAGCCTAGGGTGCCTATTGCTGCTAAATTAGTGGCTAAAATGCTAGAAGTTGCAGGTGCAACAAGGATCATTACCATGGACCTTCATGCAGACCAAATTCAAGGTTTTTTTGAAAAACCTGTAGACCATTTGTTTGCCTCTACCCTATTTTTGCCTTACCTAAAAAGCCTAAACCTAGAAAATTTAACCATTGCGTCTCCAGATATGGGCGGTTCCAAAAGAGCTTATGCCTATTCTAAAGCCTTAGAAAGCGACGTAGTGATTTGCTATAAACAAAGAGAGAAGGCCAATATAATTTCCCATATGGAGCTGATTGGTGAAGTAACTGGTAAAAATGTGGTCTTGGTAGACGACATGGTAGACACTGCCGGAACACTGACCAAAGCGGCAGATTTAATGATGGAACGAGGCGCTTTAAGCGTAAGGGCTATTACAACACATGCCATTCTTTCTGGGAACGCTTACGAGCGTATTGAAAATTCAAAATTAGCGGAATTGATCGTGACCGATTCTATTCCACTCAAACAACAAAGCGATAAGATTAGGGTTATTGGCTGTGCAGACCTTTTTGCAGACGTAATGCAAAGGGTGCACACCAACACTTCTATTAGCTCAAAGTTTTTAATGTAAGAACGTCCCGAGGGGGACTATTTATTAATAATTAAATTTAGAACATGAAATCTATTACTATTAAAGGATCACAAAGAGAAAGCGTGGGCAAAAAAGCAACAAAGGCCTTGCGTAATGCTGGAATGGTTCCTTGCGTAATTTACGGAGGAGACAAACCAGTACATTTTTCAGCTGCAGAGCTGGCATTTAAACCGTTAATCTACACTCCAAACGCACATACAGTAACGGTAGATTTAGCAGATGGAACTAAAATTGATGCGGTATTACAAGACATTCAATTCCACCCTGTAACAGATAAAATCTTACACATAGATTTCTATCAATTATTCAGCGACAAGCCAGTAACTATGAGTATTCCTGTACAGTTAGAAGGAAACTCTCCAGGGGTTAGAAACGGGGGTCGTATGTTGTTTAGAAAACGTAAGTTAATGATCAAGGCATTGCCAGGTGACTTACCAGATTTCTTTGCTGTAGATATTTCAAAACTTAGAATTGGTGGTACCATTGCTGTATCTTCATTATTGGACGAAAAATATACTTTCTTACAACCTGAAAGTACTGCTATTGTTCAAGTGAAAACATCTAGAACCGCTGTTGGAGGAGATGAAGAAGAAGATGAAGAAGGTGCAGAAGGTGCAGAAGGTGCAGATGGTGCTGAGGCAACTGCAGAAGCTGCTGCGGAGTAATCCAGTAGAAACTTTTTATTTTAAGCATCCCAAGCCACCTGGTTTGGGATGCTTTTTTTATTTTTACCACTATATCTTACAAACTAGCGTAGCACATGAAAAAATTCCTGATTGTTGGCCTCGGAAACATAGGCGCTGAATATGCTGAAACCAGACACAATATTGGTTTTAAAATAGTAGAGGCCTTGGCACACAAGCACGAGCAATCTTTTGAAACCCAAAAATTAGGGGACTTGGCTACGGTTAAAATAAAGGGAAGAAGTCTAATGCTCTTAAAGCCTAGTACCTATATGAACCTCAGCGGAAAAGCGGTCATGTACTGGATGGAAAAAGAGAAAATTCCTATGGAAAATGTGTTGGTAGTAACAGACGACATTCACTTGCCCTTTGGTAGCATCCGCCTTAAGGCGAAGGGATCAGATGGCGGCCACAATGGCTTAAAAGACATTCAAGAAAAATTAAATACCGTCCAATACAACCGCTATAGATTTGGTGTAGGTGCAGATTTTGGTGCAGGAAGACAGGTAGATTATGTGTTAGGAGAATGGTCCGTGGAGGAACGTGAAAAACTAAAAGAACGCTTGGAAAAATCTGCTGCATTGATAGAATCTTTTGTCCTTGCGGGTTTGGCTAGAACCATGAATCAGTTCAATAATAACTAGTCAAAATAACTAAAATAACTGTTGGCCTGATTAAACCGCCCCAGTAATTAGTCTATTTTAAAATCAAATACTGCAGAAGGAGTGCTGTTACCGGAAAGGTCGGTGGTTACAACCTGCCAATAATAAGTGGCTCCTTGAACTACATTGGCTGTAAATTGGGTGGCAGTTGCGCCGTTCAAACTACGGTTGGTGCTCGGTGGAGACTGGTTGTCTAGTAGCAGTGTATAACTAGATATATCATTATCTATATCCGAACCAGACCAACGCAAAGAAACTTGGCCTTCAGCAGGCATAGTAATTTGTGCTCCTGAAAGAGGCGTGAGTGCCGTTGCTGGAAAAGGGGCATGGGTGGTTTCACTACCTGCATTAAAAAAGTACCAGAGGGCGCTTGGGGTGGTTTCCAACACTTTGGTGTTTGAGGCAATCACTTGCCAAGAATAGGCCTCTCCCATTCGCAGGGGCACTTCTATGGAAGTGAGTAGGGTGTTTTGAGTAGTTTTTTGGCCGGAACTTAATTGTATAATTTCTAAACGATATGATTCTGATTCTGTAGCCTCACGCCACTCAAAAGGAATTCTTCTGGTCACTTCATTGACCAAACTTCCTTGGGCACAGTCCAAATTTTGAGTTGGAAAGACTAGAGAAATAGGCCCAGGAGGGCTCGGAGGAGCCTCTTTTCCACAAGCTAAAAAAACCGCAAAACAGCCTATTAAAAAATACTTTTTCATTCTTTTAAAACTTTATAAGAGGTGGTGGTGCCATCTAACTCAATTCGAACAATATAAACGCCTGGGTCCCAACGAGAGGTATCTAAACGCCATGGTGTTTGGGTAGCCGTTGAATTGTATGTACCCATAGCGGCACCTGAAAGGGTGAAAATGTGCACTTTCATCTCGGGTTTTTCGAATTCCGCTGTCTGTATGTAAAGGGCTTCTTTTAATGGATTTGGATAAACCACAGGTTTGGGGGTATAAAAAATTTGTTCCTCATAAACACCCTGACAATCTAATCCTGTGGCCACTTTGAGACTATTTATTCCGGGCTTTAACGCCAATGATAGTTGTGGCTGTTCTTGTGAAAAGGACTGGCCGTTTAAGGTTACAAAATAGCGGCTACTCCCAGATAAATTCACAGATAAAAAGCCCCCATTGTCATAAGATACCGCTGTAGTTACAGCCAGTGGTTCTGGAGCACCAATACGCACCTCAAAGCATTGCTGCTCATAGGTAATTCCAGCTTTGGTGCCCTCAAAGCAAAGGGTATAATTGGCTGCTGTCATATTTTCTAGTGCCAAAAAGCTGGTGAAAGTGGCTTGGTTTATTTGGGCACCTGATGCATTTTTAACATATACCACATAATCCATCACTTCCGCTACGGTCACTTCTACAGATCCGTCAGAAACATTTAAACAGGATTGACTCTTGAGAGACACCCTAAAGTTTTGAGGGTCTAAACGGTAAACGGCGCATCCTTTGGTGTCTACCGGGACGCCAGCAGGGGTGTTGAGACATTGGTCTGGGCCGTCGTCATAGACACCGTCATTGTCTGCGTCTGGTCTAAAAGTACCTGCTGCAGATACTTTCATCTCAAAAAGATTGAGTCTGCCACCGTCTGCCTCTGCCACATCTTCTATTTCTAGGCGCCAGATTCCTTTAACAGAGTCTCCTCTAAAAATATCAAAACTTCCCAATGGTTTTACAAGTCCCTCAATAGCAGGGTCATTACCACAGTTAAAAGCAGGGGCTGTATCTGAGAAAGTAGCCACTAAATTTTCCCCTTGTCCACAGGAATTGGCAATTAAAACAGCTACTTTTCCAGAAGGCGCATAAAGCTTAACGACAAGATCTGAAAGGTAAGAATGGGCAATATCTAATGAAACTTCTAAAGAGGAAAGCGGCAAGTCTTCCTTGAATTCAATCCTAGCATTAATGGTGTTTGGATCATTACTGCCTATAGTAATAGGGAGTAAATCTGCAGACTTGGTTTGGGTATTTTCTGCCGCAGTGGTAAAACTATTCACCTCTGAAAGGCTGTTTCCACCACAATCATTCAAAGCTATTACCCGCCAAAAATAAGTGGTATCTGGCGCCAAGTCTACCAAATAATCTTGAGAAAAAGCAGTGGAATTGCTGTAATAAAGTTCCTTGAAATCAGGTGTTAGAGCTACTTCTACTTTATATGTGCTAGCCCCTTTAACCGCAGACCATTCCAAGGTAGCGTCTAAAAAAACAGCGGTATTCCCTGATTGTGGGGCCAATAATAAAGGAGGGTCTAAGGTATCTGGCAAAATAGTGATACTAAAATCTAGACTGTTGGTCCCGGTACCACTCTCTACCAATGCAGTAATGGAGTAAGTACCCGCAACTACTTCCTTAGCTGCACTAAACGTAATGCCAAGTGTTTGTGTATTGGACAGAGTGCCTAAAGTGGGGGTCGCTGAAAGACCTGAAGGAAGGTTTAAAAACGATATTTCAGAAGCCTCAGCAGTGGCATTGTACTCAATCACACCTGACAAGCTTAGTGAGGAGTCTGGACATAAGGAGGCGAATATTGGGTTAAACACCAAGGCCAATGGGGCCTGGGTTATTTCAAAATCTGCTGTATTTACTGCAAAAAATGGATTGTTTTCTGCCTTAAGCATGAGGCGCGCATTGGTCGCATTGGTATTTGGGAGCACCAAAGTATACGCCCCATTGTTGGGAATTCCAGTGGCCAATGTCTTTGAAAAACTAAGACCACCGTCTAATGAAAGTAATGCTTTGAGTGTTTTGGTATTCAATTCAGGCCCGTTGGTTCTGGCTACTTCCCAGCGCACTGCTATAGCTTGCCCACCGCCATAACTTTGCAGACTGTCTTGAGAACGAATAAAGAAAGGCCCTACATTAGACTGAACACTTAAGTGTGTTTTAGCCATATTTATTCCGGCACCCTCACTTGCATTGTCCCTAACGGTGACATAAAAATTATAATCTCTAGGAATGGAGGCCAAGGTCTCCCACTGGGTAAAAGAAGGGGTGTCTGTGGTTAATTTATTGGCCGCTATATTGATCAATTTAGGAAAATATCTTTGGGGAGAAGTTGTTGGCGGCAATGACCTAAAAGCGGCTCCCACTGGGCTTTGAGGGCCAAAAATAGCTGCAGTAACCACCCCATTGTCTGCCTGTTCCCAAGTGTAAGAAAGCACGTCTTCTGCATTGGGATCTGAAGCCTTCGCTTCAAGTAAAAAAGGCGTTCCTAAGGGGAGCTTATAATCACTTAAAGCTTCTAAAACAGGTGCGTCATTAGTGCTTAATTCATTATTCTCACAGGCATAGGTGTCTAGGTAATTTAAAATTTGTAGGATACTCACCCCATGAAAATAATCCGACGCATTTGGGGCCACATTTTCACCAGATACAATCCCTGCGTAAGACATGATCGTACTGCCACTTCCTGGCTCTACCTGAACATTCGTTCCCTCAGATTCATAAGACCAGGAGTGGTTGGCCCCAAACTGATGCCCAATTTCATGGGCCACAAAATCAATATCAAAGGTATCTCCCTCTGGAAATTGTCCAGAAGAAAAACCACTGCCTTTTTTATTGTCCTGGCAAACTGCTCCCACAAAACCCGCGTTACCGTTGTTGTTGTCTTGGTGAAAAAGATGTCCTATGTCGTATTGCGCCTCGCCAATATTAGCGGTTAAAGTGGCTTGAATTTCATTGTTTAAATCCGACCCAAATGGATCTGTTTCAGGGTCGGTATAAATCACATTGGTCGTACTGGCTACTAGAGAAAGCTGCACCCCTAAATCCCTGCCAAATACTGCGTTAATCCGAGTCACAGTGGCGTTAATTGCTGACAAAGCGCCTGCAACCGTTCCGCCGTGATACTGGGTGTATTCTCCAGAGGCAGCTACCGCTAAGCGGTATGTTTTTACGGTTGTTTTGGCGGCTGCATTTGTCCCTTTCTCCTGGCTGTATTTGGCCGTCATACTTCCGGCCGATGCCCTTATATTATCTCCTATTGCACCTGCAAAGGTGTCACAGGTAAAATCTTTATTTCCAGAATTATCCGCAGTATAAAGGGTATATTGGCTTGTGTTTTTTGATTTTTCTAAAAAAGTAAAGCCTCCAGAACTAGGGTACATAAAAGTTGCAGACAATTGGGTTTTTGTGCCTGAAGAAAAAGAGAAAAACACTTTTGACCCTTGGGCACTTAATCCTTTATAGGAGCGAATGTTGGGGAATTTTAGTTGCAGCCCTTCTGAAAGTGTTTCTTGCAAACCAATGGTATAGCTTTCTATAACTCCAGACTCATTAGGAAAATACAAAACACCCGCTGCGTTTACCGCTTTTTCTAGGGCCCTAGAAAATTTAAGCCCATCCAAGTCGTAAAACACCTTATCTTGAATGGATTTATTACCAAGGCTAGACTGAGGGGATTGGATTTTGGCTTTGGACCAATAGCTTTGCTGGGCCTGGGCAGAAAAGACTAAAAAAAGTAGGCATAATGAAAAAACAAGCCGTAATTTTGAACGCATATAGGGATATATATCCCATAAAAATACAGTATTTTATTATAAAACAAGCGTGATTACCACCCATTCCTTGCCGCCATTAGATGCCAGTATAAAAACAGCCGTCACCATAGGGACTTTTGATGGGGTACATTTGGGACACACCCAAATTATAAAGCAACTTGTTGAAAAAGCTAAAATACTAAAAGTCCCCGCTGTAGTTTTAAGTTTTTATCCGCATCCTAGAATTGTTTTACACCAAGACAGCGGGATTAAACTCTTAGACAGTCTACAAGAGAAGGCTGCGAAATTAGAAGCCCTTGGGGTAGATTATTTTGTGGTATACCCCTTTAGTAAAAGCTTTTCTAGAATGAAGGCAGCGACTTTTGTGTCGGACATTTTAGTAAAGGGGCTTCACGCCAAAAGTGTGCTCATTGGTTACGACCACCGTTTTGGTAGAAACAGAAATGCCAATATAGAAGACCTGAGAAATTATGGAAAACAATACAACTTTGAGGTGATAGAAATTTCTGCACAAGCCATAGAAGCAGTAGCCATAAGCTCTACAAAAATCCGAAAAGCTTTGGCGCAAGGACAGGTAAAAAAAGCGAATCAATTCCTTGGCAGTGCATTTAGCCTAAGCGGGAAAGTCGTTTCAGGCAAACAAATTGGGCGTACTATGGGATTTCCCACTGCAAATATAAAGCCCACTTATTCCTATAAACTCATTCCAAAAGAAGGGGTGTACGTAATTAAAAGTCACTTAGACGGACAGGAAGTGTTTGGCATGCTTAATATTGGTCAAAACCCTACAGTCACTGCACAGGACGCTCCAAGCATTTTTCCAAAGATAGAAGCCCACTTTTTTAATTTCAACAAAGACCTCTACGAGCAGGAAATAACTGTTTGTTTAATAGATAGGTTAAGGGATGAGATTAAATTCGAGTCCCTTGAAGCACTTGCCTCACAGCTCAAAAAAGACCAATCCAATGCCTTAAATATAGTCACTGCTTACAAAAGCAAAAAGTGACCTTATAAATTCCCCCTATTCCATTACCTTTACACTTTATTAAAATTCATACTTTATGTTGCAGATTCAAGCCATAAGAGCCCAAGAAGACGCTATTATTACCGCACTTAAAAAACGCCAAATAGACGCCGCTCCTATTGTGTCAAAAATTCTAGAAGCAGACCAACTGAGAAGGGCTACCCAAACCTCATTAGATGAAAATCTGGCCCGAGCCAACCAATTGGCTAAAGAGATAGGCGGGCTATTTAAATCTGGAAAAGCAGCAGAAGCACAAGCACTCAAAGAAGAGAGCGCCACGCTTAAAGAAGCGAGTAAAACACTTCAGGTTACTTTAACCCAGGTGAGCGAAACATTACAAGATTTATTGTACACACTGCCCAATGTGCCTCACGAATCTGTACCCAGTGGTAAAAGCGAAGAAGACAACGAAGAAATATTTAGAGCAGGAGACATTCCTGTATTGCATAAAGACGCCCTTCCCCATTGGGAGTTGGCCAAAAAATACGACCTAATTGACTTTGAATTAGGGGTTAAAATTGCCGGAGCAGGATTTCCGGTCTACAAAGGCAAAGGGGCTAAATTACAAAGGGCTTTAATTGCTTATTTTTTAGATAAAAATACCGCAGCTGGCTATACAGAAATACAACCCCCTTTAGTGGTCAATGAAGCCTCTGCCTTGGGTACGGGACAATTACCAGACAAAGAAGGGCAAATGTATTATATGCCAGAAGACAAGCTATACCTCATCCCCACAGCAGAAGTACCAGTGACCAATATTTTTAGAGATGTGGTCTTGTCAGAAAGTGATTTCCCCGTAAAATACACCGCCTATACTCCGTGTTTTAGAAGAGAAGCTGGTAGCTATGGCGCTCATGTGAGAGGGCTTAACAGACTCCACCAATTTGACAAAGTGGAGATCGTACAGGTATCCCATCCGGAAGTTTCTTACGAAGCCCTAGATGGTATGGTCCACCATGTAAAAGAAATCCTTCAGGAATTGGAAATTCCCTACAGAATCCTCAAACTATGTGGAGGAGATCTCGGTTTTACAGCAGCTTTAACCTTTGATTTTGAGTTGTTTTCTACCGCCCAAGATAGGTGGTTGGAAATCTCTTCCGTCTCTAACTTTGAAACCTTCCAGGCCAATCGCTTAAAACTCCGTTTTAAGGACGCCGCCGGAAAAAGCGTCTTAGCGCATACCTTAAACGGTAGCGCATTGGCCTTACCAAGAGTCTTGGCAGGAATTTTAGAAAACTGCCAAACACCAGAGGGTATTAAAATACCAAAAGTTTTACAGCCATATACTGGCTTTGACATGATCTCATAACCTATGTTTTTATTTAACGTTACCACCCATTTAGACGAAGCACAAGAAGCAGAATGGCTTCATTGGATGCAAGAGGAACACATCCCTACCCTACTCAAAGGAGATTACTTTAACACCGCTACCCTCACCAAGGTCATGGTAGAAGAACCTATGGGAGGCGTTACTTATACCGTGCAATACACCACAGATCATAAAGCCATTATTAATGGTCTTTACGACAGACAGGCTGCAGATCTAGAGGCACAACTGATGAAAAAATTTGGCAGTGAAGTGTTGAGCTTCAAAACACCGCTTAAAATTATTGGCCAATACTAACCCTTAGCATATTATTCCCATGGGAAAACACAAAAAAGTTGGAAAGTACCAGAATTGGGATAAAGAAGAAGACTCAAGTGCCGTTAGGGCTAAAAAACACCTGGGGCAGCACTTTTTAAAAGACCAAGTAGTCGCTAGAAAAATAGCAGAAACCCTCTTGCTAAACGGCTATGACAATGTCATTGAAATTGGCCCAGGAACTGGTGTACTCACCCAATACTTACTTGAGCAAGACATTAACATCCTGGCCCTAGACTTAGACCGGGAGTCTATAGAATACTTAAAGACAGATTTTGAGATTAACCACCTCAAATTGCTTCAGCGTAAAAAATCATTTGAAGTCCGCAATGCAGACTTTCTTAAAGAAGACCTAAGTACGCTTTTTAATGGAGCTCCGTTTGGTATAACAGGAAATTTCCCTTACAATATTTCTACACAAATTGTATTTAAAATGCTTGAATACAAGGATAGGGTTCCTGAATTTACAGGGATGTTCCAAAAAGAAGTGGCCCAGCGAATCTGTGAAAAAGAAGGGAGTAAAGCCTATGGAATACTTTCTGTTTTAGTACAGGCTTTCTATGAAGCAGAGTACCTTTTCACGGTTCATCCTGAAGTTTTTAATCCGCCGCCAAAGGTGCAGTCTGGTGTTTTAAGACTCACCCGAAAAGAAAACCAAAGCATTGACTGCTCTGAAACGCTCTTAAAAACAGTCGTGAAAGCTGCTTTTAACCAAAGGCGTAAGACCCTGAGAAACAGTTTAAAAACCTTACAACTTTCTGAAAATTTGACCAAAGATGCTATCTTTGACAAAAGACCCGAACAAATTTCTGTTGCAGACTTTATTGCACTGACAAAGAAAATAGCCCATGACACCCTTTAAACTCACCGAAGCACTATTAGAAGAGATTGCGCTCCTTATTTCCAATAAGGACAATAAGGCATTGAAGGCCTTGCTCTTGGATATTCACTTTGCAGATGTGGCGGAAATTGTCAATGAGCTCAATTCAGAAGAGGCTACCTACCTGATTAAATTATTAGATTCTGAAAAAACCTCAGACATTCTCACAGAGTTGGATGAGGACATGAGAGAATCTATTTTAGCGAATCTCTCTGCAAAAGAAATTGCAGAAGAATTGGATGAGCTAGATACAGATGACGCTGCAGATATTGTGGCAGAGCTTCCTACCGAAATGATTGGAAAGGTTATTTCTGCCCTTGAAGACAGAGATCACGCCAAGGACATTGTAGACCTTTTACGCTATGACGAAAATACTGCTGGAGGGCTTATGGCCAAGGAACTCGTTAAGGTAAATGAAAACTGGAACGTACTGACCTGTGTAAAAGAAATGCGCGCCCAAGCAGAAAATGTCACTAGGGTCCATTCTATCTATGTGGTAGACGCAGAAGACAAATTGGTAGGCCGTTTGTCATTAAAAGATTTACTGACCACCTCCACAAAACAACCCATTAAAGACGTCTATATTACAAAAGTAGACGCAGTGTCTGTAAACGAAAGCACCGAAGAAGTGGCCAAAATAATGTCTAAGTACGATTTAGAAGCCATTCCAGTGATCGATGAATTAGGGCGCTTGGTGGGTAGAATTACCATAGACGACATTGTAGATGTGATCCGAGAAGAAGCAGAAAAAGATTATCAATTGGCTGCGGGTATTTCTAATGACGTAGAAGCAGATGACAGTATTTGGGAACTCACCAAAGCGAGAATTCCCTGGTTGTTCTTAGGCCTCATTGGAGGCGTAGGTGCTGCTGCTATTATGGGCGGCTTTGAAAATTTGATTCAAAAATATGCCATCTTATTTTTCTTCACCCCACTGATTGCTGCTATGGCGGGTAATGTTGGGGTGCAATCCTCTGCGATTGTCGTACAAGGTATTGCCAATGATGACGTTAAGGGGAGTATTGGCCAAAGGGTCTTTAAAGAAATGCTGCTAGCGCTTTTAAACGGAACTATATTGGCTGTGATACTATTGTTATTTACCTGGTTTTGGAAAGGAGATTTGCGCACTTCTATTGCCATTGCTATTTCACTAGTGACCGTAACCGTTGCTGCAGGAGTGATTGGGACCTTTACCCCATTATTCTTACACAAAAGAGGCATTGATCCAGCCATAGCCACTGGGCCATTTATCACCACTTCCAATGACATTTTTGGGATTCTGATTTACTTTAGTATTGCCAAAGCCATTCTTGGTTTCTAATATTATCTAATGAAAGTACTGCATATAGACACCAATCATCCCTGCCTCATAGAAGGTTTGGCCGCCTTGGGTTTTGAAAATTACGTCCAGTATACAGCACCAAAAGAAGCTATTCTAAAAATCATCTCCCAATATGACGGTCTTATCCTTCGTTCTAGATTTCCTATTGACAGTGCTTTCTTAAAAGCTGCTACAAATCTAAAATTTATAGGACGGGTTGGTGCGGGTCTGGAAAATATTGATCTAGCAACTGCCGCAGAATTGGGTGTTTTTTTAGCGGCCGCCCCTGAGGGGAATAGAAATGCTGTTGGAGAGCACAGTTTGGGCTTACTGCTCGCTTTGTTCCAAAAATTACACACAGCAGATCAGGAAGTGAGACAGGGTATTTGGGACAGGTCCGGAAACAGGGGTATAGAATTAGATGGACAAACGGTAGGAATTATAGGCTATGGACATATGGGTCAAGCTTTTGCTAAAAAACTCAGCGGCTTTGACGTAGAGATTATTTACCACGACTTAAAAGAAATTCCTCCCTTAGCAGGCTGCTCACAAGTATCTCTCGAAACACTACAATCCAGGGCAACAGTGCTCAGCCTTCACTTACCGCAAACCCCTGAAACCATAGGCCTGGTTAATACCCACTTTATAAGTAATTTCAAAAACCCATTTTGGTTGCTCAATACAGGAAGGGGTAGTGCTGTAGTGACTGCAGACCTCGTAAAGGCCATTGAAAAAGGACAAATTAAAGGTGCAGGTTTAGACGTATTAGAATACGAAACTAGCTCTTTTGAAAGTTTTTTAAACGACACCAATAAGCCAGAAGCCCTGCGGTATTTAATGGAGAGCAAAAAAGTTATTCTTAGCCCTCATGTTGCAGGTTGGACTCATGAAAGTCATGAAAAATTGGCTAAAACCGTGGTAGAAAAAATTGCTGTACACTTTGGGATGTCTAGTTGAGCTGCAAACTTTGGCATATCGGGTAATAAGAACTAATCCATTAGCGCAAATGGAGAAGTGCAAATGGATGAATTGATAGGCACAAATGAATAAATGCTTATTGCTGTGCATGAATTCACAAGCACTAAGGAAGGTCTAAATTAATTTCTTCAGGGGGCACTCCAGCGGCCAGCTTGCGTTCTAGATCTGCTTGAAATTCTTCCATAACAGGCTTTACAGTACTTTCAGGTAAGTCTGAAATTTTAATATACATGAGCCCATCTACCGCATTATTAAACAGTGGGTCTACGTTAAAAGCAATGACCCTGGCATTTTGTTTAATGTATTTTTTAATGAGTACCGGAAGCCTCAAATTACCAGGCTCAACCTCATCAATGAGTTTGTCAAATTTATTGAGATCTGCTTGAGTTTCGTCAAAAACAAAGTCCTTATCTGCGTCTTTTAATTTTACCTTAAATGCTTTCTTTGGTCTTACATACTGGGCTATATAAGGATCCCAATAGTGAGACTTCATAAACTCAATCATGAGGGATTTGGAGAAATTGGAAAATTGATTGCTAATACTCACACCACCTATCAAGTATTTATGCTCTGGAAAACGAAGGGTGGTATGAACAATCCCCTTCCAAAGCAAAAACAAAGGCATGGGTTTTTGCTGGTAGTCTGAAACAATATACGCCCGACCCATTTCAATAGATTGTGACATGAGTTCGTGTAATTCGGGCTCAAACCTAAAGAGGTCTTGAAGGTAAAATCCATCAATACCCTTTTGAGCGAAAATCTCAGATCCCAATCCCATCCTATAAGCACCTACAATTCTTTGCGCTTCGTTGTCCCATAAAAAAAGATGGTGGTAATAGCCGTCAAAAACATCTAAATCTATGGATTTATTTGTACCCTCCCCAATGGCCCTAAAAGTCTCTTCTCTTTGACGACCAATCTCCTGAAGGATGTTGGGAATAGCGTTGGCCTTGGCCAAATAAACCTCGTAATTTCTACTAGAGAGCAACAAAGCATTCGCCTGCTTGAGGAGGTCTATTTCTGCGACCAATAAAGGCGCAAACACTTCATTGGCAATGGCTTTTGGGGCCTTTGGGAGTTTTAAATTTACCGCACTTTTTAAGGTTTGAGGCAATTGATCCAACAAACTTTCTCTGGCATAGGCATTAGACAACATATAGGTTTTTCTCCGCAATAAATCGGTAAAAGACGCTAAGTCCAAATGCTGCTTTTGAACCGCCACAGATATAGGAGCTCCTATACGTATCTTTATGGGCCTGTATTTTTGTGAGCTTAGTTCAGAGGGTAATTTAGCTGTTCTAAAAAGATCCCTCCAGGAGGCCAAACGGTAAAATAAGGCAGAATTTTTTGCGTGAAAATAAATAGGCACTACGGGAACTTCTGCCTTTTGAATCAATTTCATTGCAGGTATTTCCCAGGCTTTGTCTACCATGATTTGACCCTCCTTTACCGTAGAAACTTCTCCAGCAGGAAATATACCCAACACATGTCCCTCTTTTAAGTGGCGCATGGCATCTTTAAAACCCTTGAGGCTATTTTGGGCATCTTTATGATTTTCGAAAGGGTTTACAGGAAATATATTGGGCGCCATTGGCGCAACCCTATGCAATAAAAAATTTGCCATGATTTTGTAATCTTCTCTGTAAAGAAGCATTATTTTCAGGAGTAGAACACCGTCAATGGCACCAAGGGGATGGTTAGACACCGTAATGAAAGGGCCTGATTTAGGCAGCCTTTTAAAGTCCTCGTCTGGTATTTCAAAGTCTATTTGAAAATGCGCAATGACCGCATCTAAAAAAGCACTGGCTGAAAGCTGCTTGTTTTTGTCGTAAAACCTATTGATTGCTTGTATTCTAGTCAACCTAAGCAACAAAACACCTATGGCGTCTCCAATAAAACCATAGCGACTTAGACCCAATACTTTAGACACTTCTCTAGCAGACACTAGTCCCATACGAGCTTACTTAAATGAAGGATTATTACTTGAATGAACTAAAAGTAAAGATAGAAAAGTTTCTCTATTGCACCACCAACTGTAAGGTCTCTTTGGCCCTTTGTTCTAAAAGGATCGCCTTGCCTTTTTGCAGGCTTTCTATGGCTTCTGAATTAAAATGACGGATCGTGAATAGCGATACGCCTTTGTGACAGATCACCTTAAATTCCTTTTGAAGTAGAGGCAACAACTCGTCCAACCGATTAAACCTGTTGTCTACGCAAACAGAAAAACTAATCGCAGAGTTTTGAATTAAATCTACCTTTAAGCTGTGCTGGTGTAATAGTTTAAATAAAGCCCCTATACTGTCTTCTACAATAAAAGAAAAATCCAAGGAAGACAGTTCTAATAAGACCTGATCGCGCTTGACTATAAAGCAAGGAACATTGGGCTGTATTCCCACACCTTTACCCACTGTGGTACCCGCTGCTTTTGGATCTATAAAAGATTTTACGTGTAGGGGTATTTCTTTTCTTTGTAGGGGCTGTAAGGTTTTTGGGTGAATGACAGAGGCGCCGTAAAAGGCCAATTCAATCGCTTCAGTATATGAAATCTTTTCCAAAAGAGTGGTCTCGTTAAAATAACGAGGGTCTGCGTTTAATACGCCTGGAACATCTTTCCAAATGGTCACAGAATTTGCATTCAAGCAATAGGCTAATATGGCTGCCGTATAATCAGAACCCTCTCTCCCGAGTGTTGTCGTGAAATTATTGTGGTCTGACCCCAAAAATCCCTGGGTTACATATAAGGTGTTTTTCTGTATGGCTGCTTTGGTTTCTAGGGCTGTTTGCGCCCAATCTACCTCGGCATCTCTGTACTGGTCGTTTGTTTTTATACATTTCCGAACATCCAACCAAGTGTTCTCTACACCTGAAACGCTTAGAAAGGCACTTAAAATAGTACTCGATAAAAGTTCTCCATAGCCCACTAATTGGTCGTATACAAAATTGTAGTTGGGGGATTTGTTCCAAGCCAGAAATCCTTTAATTTCTGCTTCTAATATAGACAAAGCCTTGTATACAGGATGCTGTTTTGTTGGAAACAACTCGGTACAAATAGCGCTGTGAAAATCCATTAAAGCCGTTAATGAGCTTGCAACCTCATGATGCAATCCAGACTTCTTGTCAGAAAAATAGGCTGCCACCAGTTCTTCCATTGCATTGGTAGTTTTTCCCATAGCAGAGACCACTACTAAAGTATTTTCATGACCCATGGTGTCTAATACCTGAACCACATTCTTTACCCCTGCAGCATCTTTAACGGACGCGCCTCCAAATTTAAAAATTCTCATATTAAATGCTATTAAAACCAGCTATTCCTTTTTCATCCAATTGGACAACGTTCCAATCTCTCATGACATTTGCCCCCTTGGCTTCGTAAAAATCTATCGCTGGGGTATTCCAATCCAACACCTCCCAGGAAACCCTTTTTAAACCCTTTGCTTTTGCGTAAGAAACTACTTTAGACAGGAGTGCATTTCCTATTCCCTTACCCCGCTCGGAAGCAGTAACCATCAAGTCTTCTAAATGAATTACAGGTCCTTTCCAGGTAGAATACCTAGGATAAAACAGGGCAATTCCCACTATTTCACCAGCAGATTTTTCAGCGACAAAACAATGAAACAATGGCTTTGAACCAAAACCGTCACGCTCCAAATCAGCAATACTTACCTCCACAGCCTGAGGCTCTTTTTCAAAAACTGCCAATTCATGAATTAAAGACCAAACGCCTTTCATATCTGATTTAACTGCCTCTCTAAGATGAAAATCCATGTTTAATGTTATATATGAAACACAAAGTTATAAATTTATATTTGTCAGGGGCGCACTTCCTCAATTCTTTCACAAAAATCCCAATAGTTGTGATGTAATTGAGTGAATAAAAAAATGGAGCGCTACTATAAAAATTGAAGGTCTGACACAAAAAAAGGGCCCAAAGGCCCTGATCTATTTCCTCGTAAAAGTGGCACCCAAATCAGTTCGAATGAAAAGAAACTTTTATAGGAGTGTTTTACTATAATGTATGTAACCTACAAAAGAGATTGGTATTCGTCAAAACTTAATTTACCGCCAAAAATAGCTGTAGATCTTAGGATTAATTTTTTAGCTTCCTCAGTGGTATATCCTAAACCTATGGCATATTTTAAAACCAAAACTTCTTCTTCCTTATCTATGCTGTGGTCTGCAAATACAATTCTAAATAAATCAAACAAACGCTCTAACCTTGTTTGTGCATCTGAAGGTGGGTCAATAGGGTACTTGTTCTCCTTTTTCATCACCTCTTTATACTCCTCCTGGCTAATCCCTAGCTTTTTAGCAAATCGGTCAATAATAGCCAATTCAGGGGCATTAATAGAACCATCTACGGCAGCCAAAGTCGCTATGGCTGCAAAATGGGCTAAATTAGTTCTGTGTTCACTGTTGCTGTATAAATCTACAAAAGACATAAAATATTCACTTTATATTAGGGGGTAAAGATAGGCCTTTTACCCTATATTTGCTAAAAATTTACCCTTGAGTAAATCGATCATTAGCAGCATTTTTTCCAGCTTTTTGTCTCCTCAATTATCTGGGCTTATTACAGAAAAAGAAGGTGTATTACCTACAGAAACCAAAACTGTTTATCTAAACGGACTGGCTGGTTCTGCGCTTTCATTTGCCATAACCGCTTTATTTAACGAGTCCAAAGTACCTTTTGTACTCATTTTGGAAGACAAAGAAACCGCCGCTTACGTGCTCAATGACCTAGAATCATTCATTGGTGAAGACAGGGTACTTTTTTATCCAGCGAGTTATAAAAAACCTTACCAACATTCTCAAACGGACAACGCTAATATTTTATTAAGGGCAGAGGTCCTTCAAAGGTTTGGAAAAAAAGGCAAGCCACTTTGTATTGTGAGCTATCCAGAAGCCATTTTTGAAAAAGTCATTCAGAAAAAAACACTGGAAAAAAATACCTTAAATCTCAAACAAGGCGAGCTAATTTCTTTAGATTTTCTCAACGAAAGCCTTTTTGAATATGGGTTTAAGCGGGTAGACTTTGTCAGTAGCCCAGGAGAATTTTCCGTTAGAGGTGGTATTGTAGATGTCTTTTCTTATGCTTATGACCACCCTTATAGAATTGAATTCTTTGGAGAAGAAGTAGAAAGCATTAGAACTTTTGACATTGTAAGCCAACGATCTATTGCCAAACAAGAAGAAATTAGTATTATTCCCAATGTCACTCAAACAGACACTTTAACCAAAAGACAGGACTTTTTTAGTTTTACCGACAAAAAAACAACTGTACTAATCAGAAAGCCCGGGGTTCTCAAGCAAAAAATTGAAAGCCTGTATAAAGAAGCTGTCTTAAAATTTGATACTTTAGAAGGTGAAATTGCTCAAATACCGCCTGAAAATTTATACGTCCAAAGTAAGGAATTGTTCGGTGCTTTGGAGAAACATCAGTGCGTATTTCTAGAAAGCCAACCAGCAGAAATAGCCCAACTAGGCATTCAAAAACAGCAAGATAGCGCAGAAAACAATATCCTGATAGACTTTAAAGGAACGGATCAACCTGCATTCAACAAAAAATTCCCACTCATTATTGAACGATTGGCACAAAACAACCTCAAAGGCACAAACAATTATTTGTTTTGTGCCAGTGAGCAACAGGCCAAGCGCTTTAGTGATATTTTTGAAGCAGCTGAAAAAGAAGTGCCTTACAAAACGGTGGTATTGCCTATTCATAGAGGCTTTGAAATCCCTCTATTACATTTGGCTTGTTACACAGATCATGAAATTTTTGAACGATACCATAAATTTCATATCAAAAATGGCTTTGACAAAAAAGAAGCTATTAGCTTATCTGAGCTCAACAAATTAGAAATAGGAGATTACGTCACCCATATAGACCACGGTATAGGAAAATTTGGAGGACTACAGAAAATAGCCGTAGAAGGAAAAAAACAAGAGGCCATAAAATTGTCCTATGGAGAAAGAGATGTGCTCTATGTAAGCATTCATTCCCTTCACAAAATTGCCAAGTTTAATGGGAAAGATGGCAGCCCACCAAAAATATACAAACTAGGGTCTGGGGCTTGGAAAAAAGTCAAAGAAAAGACCAAGTCAAGGGTTAAAAAACTTGCTTTTGACCTCATACAAATCTATGCCAAGAGAAGGCTGCAAAAAGGTTTTCAATACGCGGCAGACTCTAGCTTACAGCACGAACTAGAGGCCTCTTTCCTCTACGAAGACACTCCAGATCAGCTCACTGCAACAGAAGACATTAAAAAAGATATGGAAAGTGAACGTCCTATGGACAGGCTTATTTGTGGAGACGTAGGTTTTGGTAAAACAGAAGTAGCTATTAGGGCTGCATTTAAGGCGGTAGACAACGGCAAACAAGTGGCTATTTTAGTGCCTACGACCATATTAGCCTACCAGCATTTTAACACCCTAACAGCCAGGTTAAAAGACATGCCAGTATCGGTAGATTACCTCAATAGATTTAGAAGCTCTAAAGAAAAAAAGGATATTTTAGAACGTTTGGAAAATGGCAGAATAGACATTGTCATTGGAACGCACCAACTGGTGAACAAAGCCGTAAAATTCAAAGATTTGGGGCTGCTTATTGTAGATGAAGAACAAAAATTTGGGGTGGGTGTAAAAGACAAACTCAAATCACTTAAAGAAAATGTAGACGTACTGACCCTTACAGCAACCCCTATTCCAAGGACTTTACAGTTCAGTTTAATGGCAGCGAGAGATTTGTCAGTAATTAACACTGCTCCACCTAACAGGTACCCCATTGAAAGCAACGTAGTGCGCTTTAATGAAACACTGATTAGAGAGGCAATTTCCTATGAAATTCAAAGGGACGGTCAGGTATTTTTTATTCACAATAGGATTGAAAATATTACAGAAGTAGCCGGACTCATTCAACGATTGGTGCCAGATGCCCGAGTGGGAATTGGCCACGGACAGATGGAAGGCAAAAAACTTGAAAACCTCATGAAAGCATTCATGGGTGGAGAATTTGACGTATTGGTTTCTACAACCATCATTGAAAGTGGTTTAGACGTGTCTAATGCCAACACCATTTTCATTAATAATGCCAATAACTTTGGCCTGAGTGACCTCCACCAAATGCGTGGTCGTGTGGGAAGAAGCAATAAGAAAGCATTCTGCTATTTCATTACCCCTCCTTATGAGGTCATGACGGCCGATGCCAGAAAAAGGATTCAAGCACTTGAACAATTTACTGCACTTGGAAGCGGCTTTAATATTGCCATGAAAGATCTAGAAATTAGAGGTGCTGGAGACATTCTTGGCGGGGAACAGAGCGGTTTTATTAATGAAATAGGCTTTGAAACCTATCAGAAAATTATGGCTGAAGCCATTGATGAGCTTAAAAACTCAGAATTCAAAGACCTTTACGAAGCACCAATAGAAGATGAAAACAAAGCCTTTGCCTTAGAAACCCAAATGGATGCAGATATTGAAATGTTATTCCCGGATGATTACATCAATAATACTTCTGAAAGACTCAAACTGTACACCACATTAAATGGCTTATCTAATGAAAGCGAGTTAGATGCTTTTGAAAAGGAACTTATAGACCGCTTTGGACCCATCCCAGACGAGACAAAGGACCTTTTACTAGCCGTTCAAGTAAAATGGATTTGCAACTATATGGGTATGGAAAAAGTAGTGATGAAAAAAGGCAAATTCTTAGGCTATTTTATTGCAAACCAACAATCTGACTATTATCAGAGTGCCCGATTTAGAAAGGTGTTGGCCTTTGTTCAAGCACACTCAAAACAATGCAGCCTAAAGGAAAAACAAACCAGAAGTGGTTTGAGACTATTATTAGTTATTGAAGGGGTACATAAAGTAAATAGCGCTTATAAACTACTGTCTAATTTTACAGCGTCTTAAGGTCTTTTATGGTCCTAAATGCAACGTCTACCTGAGCGTCGTTTACTATAATGGTAAACTCATTGGTCGTGGAAATTACCTCGTAAAGTACTATTCCCTCCCAGGCCAGTCTTTGAAAAATAAAGTAATAAATACCAGGAACAGAAACATTTTCTGCGGGTAATTTAACCGTAATTGAAGATAAATTTTCTGCTTTTTGGGTGCATTTTTCCGTTACAAAAAGTGTTTCAACAGTCTTGTCTAAGGCACCACTTACAACAATATTTAATTCATTCACCCCTCTAGAAGAAGTATAAAACACATCTTTATTCTTATTAATCTCCTTTAATAGCAAAGTTTGGTTTTCAAGAATACTGTCAGAAATTAAAAAAGTGAAATCTGTTAAAGAAGAACGCACGGTAATTTCTCCTATATTTTTCAAGACTTTAATGATCTTGTGGGTCGCTCTAAATTCCATGTCGTCCGACAGTCTTTTTAGTGCCATTACAATAGCGCCATTTCTGATGTCTTTTCCTAGTGCCTCTTCAATTTCCGGCATAATGATCCTAGAAAGGGAGGTGAGATTAATAATGCCCTGTGCTAAGGCACTTTGTAAAAAGGGTTTCTTTTTAATGTAATTTTCTACAACTGAAGAGATGGTTTTCATCTTAATAAATATAAATTGAATTTAAAATAAAGCATGCTTATTGTGCAAATTTAACACTTTGTTACAAATTAAACAAATTGTGTGTGGGTTAAAAATGATAAAAAGCATCCTTAAGGTGTTCTAAATCATATGAATGGGCTTTCATTGTAATGTACACAATGTCAAAACGAGCTTCTTTGTGCACCTTATGACGGTGCATATAATAATTTGCTGCCCTGATAAGGTGGTTTATTTTAGAGGGGGGCACCAATTGAATTAAAGGAACTATCGTTGGCGCTGTTCTTGTCTTTACCTCCACTACAATAAGAAAATTCTCATGCAGCGCAATAATATCTATCTCAGCTTTTCTGTGTCTGTAATTAACCGCCCTAATCTCATAACCCTTTGAAATGAGGTATTCTTGTGCTATGCGCTCTCCTTTAGCGCCCAGATCATTGTGGAATGCCATTTTTAAGATTTTAAAAAAAGGCCCGTTCTAACTTGGAGGGTATTTGTGTCGCTTCCATTTACAATCTAGAGAATTAAAACCATCTGGCCAACGCAAACACCCTAGTTAATATACTTAAAAACTTTTAAAAAGACCCCCTGAGCTCTTGACAAATTCCCTATTTTTGTAGGTAATTTTTTATTTGCATTATGTCTCAAAATTCAGAAGCCTCCAGGTATACCATTACAGCAGCACTCCCCTATACCAATGGACCCATCCATATTGGTCATTTGGCAGGCGTGTACGTCCCTGCAGATATTTACAGTCGCTATCTCAGGGGTATTGGGAAAGATGTTGCTTTCGTTTGTGGAAGTGATGAACACGGCGTAGCCATTTCTATGAAGGCAAAAAAAGAAGGCATTACCCCCAAAGAGGTTATTGACAAATACCACGCTATGATCTCTAAATCATTTATAGATTTTGGAATCACTTTTGACCATTACTCCAGAACTTCGGGAGAAATGCACCATAAAACAGCTTCTGATTTTTTTAAAAAACTACACCAAGACCAGGCTTTTATTGAAGAAATAACCCCACAATTATTCGATCCAGAAGCCGAGCAATTTTTAGCAGATCGTTTCGTAACTGGAACCTGTCCAAAGTGCGGTAATGAAGAAGCTTATGGAGACCAATGTGAATCTTGCGGGAGCTCTTTAAACGCTACAGAACTCATTAATCCAAAATCTACCTTGAGTGGTGCTATTCCAATTTTAAAAGAAACCAAACATTGGTTTTTACCCTTAGATAAATATGAATCATTTTTAAGAAAGTGGATTTTAGAAGGGCATAAAAAAGACTGGAAACCAAATGTTTACGGACAATGTAAATCATGGATAGAAGAAGGTCTTAAGCCTAGAGCAGTGACTAGAGATTTGGACTGGGGTATTCCAGTTCCTGTACCAGGAGGAGAAGGAAAAGTACTGTATGTATGGTTTGACGCACCTATAGGCTATATCTCCGCCACTAAAGAATGGGCAGCAAAAAACAATAAGGACTGGGAACCTTACTGGAAGGATGAAAATACTAAATTGGTCCATTTCATAGGGAAAGATAATATTGTTTTTCACTGTATTATTTTCCCTGCAATGCTTAAAGCGCATGGTGATTACATCTTACCAGAAAATGTTCCTGCCAACGAATTTCTAAACTTAGAAGGTCAAAAACTTTCTACCTCTAAAAACTGGGCCGTTTGGCTACACGAATACCTCGAAGCCTTTCCGGACCAACAAGATGTATTGAGATATACCCTCACAGCAAATGCACCAGAATCAAAAGACAACGATTTTACTTGGAAAGACTTTCAAGCTAGAAACAACAATGAATTGGTTGCTATTTTAGGAAACTTCATCAATAGAGGGGTTGTATTGACGCAAAAATATTATCAAGGCAAAGTACCCTCACCAGGCCATTTAGAAGCTATAGACTTAGAAACCCTTGCTGCATTAAAAGAATTTCCTGCCACTATTGCCAACTCTCTTGAAAAATACAGGTTTAGAGAAGCCAGCGGTATATTGATGCAAGTAGCAAGGCTCGGAAATAAATACTTGGCTGACAACGAACCTTGGAAACTTATTAAAACAGATCCAAAAAGAGTGGAAACGATTATGTATGTCAGTTTACAAATCGCTGCTGCTTTGGCAGTATTATCGGAGCCTTTTTTACCATTCACCGCAAATAAGCTCAATGAGATGCTACACTTAGCCCCTTTAAACTTATCTTGGAAAGATGTTGCTGAGAAAGAAGCCCTACTTCCTAGCGGTCATATCATAAATGAGGCACAGCTTCTTTTTAGAAGAATTGAAGACAGTGAAATAGACGCCCAAGTAGAAAAATTAAACCAAACAAAAATAGATAACGCCGCTATGGAAACTACTGTAGTTCCTCAAAAAGAAACTTCTAGCTTTGAAGATTTTAGCAAATTAGACCTGCGAACAGGCACCATTCTAGCTGCTGAGAAAATGCCAAAAGCGAAAAAATTATTGGTGCTCCAAGTCCAAACTGGCTTAGACACTAGAACCATAGTTTCTGGAATAGCAGAACACTTTAGTCCAGAAGAAGTGGTGGGTAAAAAAGTGACCGTACTAGTAAACCTCGCGCCAAGAGCATTAAGAGGTGTAGAAAGTCAGGGAATGATTCTTATGACGGAACAAAAATCAGGCAAATTGGTATTTGTAAACCCAGATGAAGATGGGGTGGCAGATGGTGCGGTAATCAGTTAACGTAAAGTAGGCCAAAAGACCGCAATTAAAAGCGGCTAAATTCACCTATAAATAAAGCCCGCTAAAGCGGGCTTTATTTTTTTAACTGCAATTACATATAAAATGCTTTTGACAGGGTTTAATTAATCTATTTGAACGCCTTTGTTTTGCAACAACAGCACCTCAGTACACAGTACTTCTGATTTATACTTAGTCTCCCCCTCGGGAGAGGTATAGGTTCTATGGGTAAGTTTGCCTTCAATGGCAATTTCCTGCCCCTTGTTTACATACTGCGCAATAATTTCTGCTGTTTTCCCCCAGGCAACAATGGAATGCCACTGAGTGTCTGTAATTAAAACCCCTTCTTGATTTCTGAATTTTTCATTGGTCGCCATAGAGAAATTGACCACTGTTTTGCCACTTTCTAAGGTCTTTAACTCTGGTTGCACCCCTAGATTACCAATTAACTGAACTTTGTTTCTGATTGCTTTCATAATATATATAATTTATAAGGTTAATAAAAGGACTGCCTTTGAAGCTTTATCCCTTTCACCCTACAAACCTAACAGCCACATCTCCTTATAGCCGGTATAAAAATATTTGTAGTCATTTACAGTCGTTTGTAAACGTTTAAAAATTAATGGGGCTCATGGCGTTTTATGGCCGCAAGAGAAAAAACACTAACTTTATAAGACCCTTTCTTTTTAAGACGCAACTTACTTAATCATCCAACATGGAAAAAGTATGTCTTTGCTGTAAAGAGAAAATTAAAGGAAGAAGTGATAAAAAATTCTGTGGAGATGCTTGCAGAAACGAATTTCACAATACCCAAAACTCACCCTACAATTCACTGGTGAGAAATACCAACAGACGACTCAAAAAAAATTATCGCATTTTAGCAGAAGTTACTTTAGTTGGTGGAAAAGGAAGAATCACAAAAAGTAATTTAATCCACAAAGGGTTCTTCTTTGACCTTTTTACATCTATTTATAAAACCCAGAAAGGGAATGACTATTATTTTATCTATGATCTGGGGTATTTAAAAATAGCGCCAGATTTGTTTGTGGTGGTGCAAAAATTTAAATGAAACACCTGCATCCAAATAGGAATAAGGGGTCTATACCCAATAAGAATACGGGATATATATTCAAATAAAAATGAGGACTATGCATCCAAATAGAATTCACACTATTGTTCAGTAAAAATTATTGTTTTTTCCACTGTTGGCTACTGAGTTTCAGTGCAGCAATAACAATGTCTTTCCTACTAATTTGGCCTACCAACTTTCCGTCTTTTAAAACAGGGAGTCTTCTCCTGCTGTTGCTATGAAAAATTGTTGCTGCGTCAAAAATTGAAGCAGAAGCATCTATAGTCTCCACTTCTTTAGACATAAAAGAAGCCACGCTTTTATCTAATATTGGCAGGTTAAAATACCTGCTTTCAGAAATCTGTTTCATACAATCTGCCTCGGAGACAATGCCCACCAATTCCTTTTTGTCGTTGAGCACAGGACCTCCAGAGATTGGGTATTTGGCAAAACATTCCATAACCTCTAAAATAGACTGAGTAGGTGAAAATGTAATGAGTGAGGTGGTCATATAATCAGATACTAAAATAGCCTCTTTTACACCTTCCTTTTGAACTTGTCTAACGCCTTGAAAACTTTTAATACCCATAATGCAACCCTTTAATAATCAGTTTAATATAGTTAAAAAATAATTCCTTCGCAATTTTATTTAAGCAATTCATCTAAAGGTCGGGGCCAAAAAAACAAAATCACTTCTGCCTTAAACCAATAGAATAAGTGGTATTTTTAAAAAATATTTAAAACTCATTTCTTAAAAATACCTGGTATGAATACCTCAAAAGAGACACGAAAGGTATTGGGAATTATTGGTTGCGGGTGGCTGGGAAGTGCCGTAGCACAGTATTTTATTCAGTACAACTGGTTGGTTAAGGGCACCCGAAGGTCATTAGAAAAAATGGGTGGTTTAGAAACACTGGGTATTAAGCCTTTTAAATTTGAACTAGGCGCAGCAGCTTTGTCACACGATTTTACTAAAAACCTAGACCTGCTTCTAATCAGTGTTCCGCCACAACTCAGGACAGGTGAAAATGACGCCTTCATAGACCATATGAAATCCCTGTCTAAAGACCTTTTAAAAGTACTGCCCAAAAATTGCCAAGTCATTTACACCTCATCTACAGGAGTTTATCCCAATAGCGGAGGTCCTTATTCTGAGCTAAGTCAGTGGACCGCAGACACAGATCGGGCACAAAAACTTTTAGCCGCAGAAAAAATTATAGCTACACTACCCCACAAAAAAACCACCATCAGGCTCGCTGGCCTCGTAGGGGCAGACAGAGAGCCCACAAGGTCTTTAAGTGGCAGAACCGCTATTTCAGGAGGAAATAAAGCAGCCAACCTAATTCACCAACAAGACGCGGTAAAATTAATTTGGTTCCTATCTCAAGTAGCAGATCCTCCTACTTTGGTCAATGGGGTATTTCCGCAAAAAATTAAAAAAGCAGATTTCTACAACAATAAAGCGCTACAATTAAATATACCACCACCCATTTTTATGGAAGCAGCGCAGCCTATAGACCGCTTAATTCAATCAAAAGTTTTTTTAGGATTTACTTATGACAAAGCCCTATTATAAATTGAAAAAAAATAGTTAGTTTTAGTCCCTAATCCTATTAGAAACAACCTAACAACAATTTCATGAAAAATTTACTAGTCCTTCTTTTGATCCTTTCTGGAGTCTCTTTAAAAGCCCAGGAAAAATCTGCATTGGAAAATCACTACAAAGCATTTTATAAACAAATGCGCACCCAAGGAGATATTAACGGAATTATTCAAGCCTTAACGCACTTAAATGTAATAGCGCCAAATACCGCTAGAAGAGACACCTTAGCCTATATATACAGTAGCAACAACCAACACATGCAAGCCTTAAATTTATTGGGTATTGAACGCTTGGGGGAAGACTCAGATTTAGCCGTCCAAGTAAAAGCCATCTCTTTAAAAGCCATTGAGCAACCCAAAAGAGCCCTTGAGCATTTTGAAGAATTGGCCAAAAGAAACCCCAGTGCTTATTTGTTATATGAGTTATCTGACTTAAAAATAGTCACAGGAGATAACAGTGGTGCAATGGTTACGATAAAGGAAGGACAAGCCATGACAAAGGCAGACATGAAATACGCTTTTTACGAAAGGCAACAGCCCTATGAGGTAGCCTTAAAATCTGCTTTTTTCCACTTAGAGGCACTGGTGATTTACAACACAGATAAAGAGAGAATTAAAGAAGCCATAGCTTTAATAGATAGGGCCTTAGTGTTATCTCCAAACTTTAATTTAGCCAGTCTGAGCAAGCAAGCCCTTGAATCTAGATTGGTTGTTCCAGAAGAAACGCCTAAAGACTAAGCTAAGTACCGTCATAAGGAACGAATTAAAAGACATGGTTTAAACCAACACAAGAGATTAAAACCGCTCTTAAATTTAAGACAAGAGACAAAGACCTCTCTTAAATTCTAACCCAAAATTATTTACTGCTTTAAGCCCTTGAGACGCATGATTGAAATGCTATCTTGGGCTTTTTTTAATTCCAATAACTTGGAAACCTGGTCATTAGGCACTGCGATAGACAACACATAATGGGCTATTTTCCACTGACCGTCTTCAAGTTCCAACACCCCAGATCCCCTACAAATTCCCATTTGAGTGTCCAGTAATTCGTCAAACCAAACGGCGCTGTCATTGTGATAAATATGCCGTTCTAAGGAAGTAAAAGACCAGGCCTTGCCCGCATTAAAATAGGGCTTTGAAAAGGACTTAAACGCCTTATTCTCCCAATGTTCACCAGCATCTGTACCCACAAAAACACCTTCTTTGGTCATGAGGGAAAAGTACTGATCAAAATCTGCATCGGCGGCAGCCAAATGCCAAGCGTCTATTACTTTAGAAGCCGTTTGAACCACTGTAGGCGCTGAAGTTAATGTTGCAGTTCCTTGGGCAGAAACCCCTATGGAAAGGCAAAAAATAGCCATGGTCAAATAAGTTGGAAAGCTACAATTATTCATCTTTAAAATCATTTAAATTCACTGGCGCAACAGTATGTCTGTTGAGTTGTTCTTTTAAGGCATTATATGCAGCAATAGTTTCAAGGGTGGCTGCCTTAGGGTCTTGTGATTGGTTTATTAACGCTTGGGTCTTTAGCAAATAAGTGCGTAGCAACCGCTGCCTGCTTTTCACCTCTGGAGTATTAAAATCTTCCGGGTAACCATCTTTGATAATAGCGCCCTCTTTTTCAATTAATTCAGCAACCAACATTTTTAAATCAGGCAATGAAATCACTGATTTTAAAGCGCCCATTCTCTGGTCAAGGGCGTCAAAAGAAGGCCATTCATTTACAATAGAGTCAGACGTAACAGACAAAGGACTAAATTCCGGCAAATCTGAATAATCTAAGGACAAATTGGTCCCCATTTCTTCTTGTTTGTCTACTTGCTTTTCACCGCAGGAAAACAGCCCCATTAAGGCTAAAAAAATGACTGTTTTTTTCATCTGTGAAAGATACGCAAATTAATAAAAGGGTATCTTTACTCCGCTTTAAAATAATACAATATGCACCATAAAATACTTATTCTAGGGGCCTGCGGGCAAATTGGTACAGAACTCACCATAGCATTAAGAGAACAACATGGAGTAGATAATGTAGTGGCCAGTGACATTAGGGCTACCGATGACGCTGTGATGAATGCTGGGCCCTTTGAAATTTTAGATGCAACGGACTTACACGCCTTAGAAGACGTGATCATGCACTATGAAATTGAGACTGTTTATTTAATGGCCGCCATGTTAAGTGGCACTGCAGAGAAATTTCCTATGAAAGCTTGGTCCCTCAATATGGACACCTTGTTTCATGTATTGAATTTGGCAAAAGACAAAAAAATATCAAAAATATTCTGGCCCTCTAGTATTGCTGTCTTTGGGCCAGATACACCCAAAGAAAACACCCCACAGCAGTGTATTATGGCACCCAGTAGCGTATATGGAATGAGCAAATTAGCAGGAGAAGGTTGGTGCCAATACTACCACCTTAAATATGGAGTAGACGTCAGGTCTCTGAGGTATCCGGGACTGATTAGTTGGAAAACTCAGCCTGGAGGTGGGACCACAGATTATGCCGTAGATATTTTTCACAAAGCCATAGAAGACGGTGCCTATGAAAGTTTTTTATCTCCAGAAACTACGCTGCCAATGATGTATATGGAAGACGCCATTCGCGCCACATTATCTATCATGGAAAGTGAATCTAGTACCCTAAAAAAAGGCATGGCTTACAATGTGAGCGCTATGAGTTTTAACCCTCAAGAATTGGCTCATGCCATTAGAAAACAGCGGCCTGAATTTCAAATCAGTTACGCGCCAGACTTTAGACAATCCATTGCAGACAGCTGGCCAGACAGCGTCTCAGATATAGAGGCCCAAAAAGATTGGCAATGGAAACCTCAATTTTACTTGGAAGACATGGTAAAAGACATGTTGCTGCACTTGAACCGTTAAAACGCTTAAAAATCACCACAATAAATGGGTTTTAAGCCCGGGTTAGATCAGTGTATTAAAGCTTAGAAAGACAACTTACAATTAAAGTGCTCAAAGTCAGTTCCATAAACCCACTACATAGCAAACGCAGACTTAAACTTAAGCTTCTTTTCAATGGCCGTGATTAAGGTATTGGCAATGTCTTTCCCCGTAGCGTTTTCAATGCCTTCTAAACCAGGGGAGGAATTCACCTCCAACAACAAAGGCCCTTTATTGGAGCGAATAATATCTACCCCAGCAACTGCCAAGTTGAGTACTTTACTCGCCTTAATGGCTAGTTTTTTCTCTTCTGGGGTAATTTTTACAATAGAAGCCTTTCCTCCTTGGTGAATATTGGCCCTAAATTCTCCTTTTTCTGCCTGTCTTTGAATAGAAGCCACTACCCTGCCATCTACCACAAAACAACGAATGTCTTGGCCATTGGCTTCTTTAATAAATTCTTGAACCAGTATGTTGGTTTGTACACTTTTAAAAGCATTAATAACACTTTCTGCCGCCTTATTGGTCTCTGCCAAAACAACCCCTTTTCCTTGGGTACTCTCTAAAAGCTTAATGATTAAAGGAGCCCCATTAACCATTCTAATAAGGTCTTTGGTGTCTAGAGGAGACTTGGCAAAACCAGTGATGGGAATGTGAATGTCAAACTTGGCAAACAATTGAGAGGCAAACAATTTGTCCCTAGATTGTGTAATGGCCTCAGCTGTATTTAAACAGAACACCCCTAAGTTGTCGAACTGTCTAATTAGGGCGCATCCATAAAAAGTCACCGCAGGCTTTATTCTAGGAATAATAGCGTCAAATTCATTGAGAATATTCCCGCCCCTATATCTAATTTCAGGAGAGTTGGCGTCTAACTTCATATAAGAGTGTTCCACATTTAGAAACACCATTTCGTGTCCTCTAGCCTCACCAGCCTCCATAATTCGCTTGTTGGAATACAGGTTTGGATTACTGGCTAAAAGGGCTATTTTTAGGCCTGTTTTAGCCTTCATATAAGGGGCGTACTTGGCACTCACCTCTTCTTCTGAAAACTCTTTTTGCAAAAAGGAATCTGCAGGATTTACCATATAACGGCCATTTAAAGCCTCTCTTCCCAGCAGCATTCTAAACTCCATGGTATCTCTATTGGCTAAGGTCAACTCAATATCAAAAGTGTCTGCGCCAATAGTTACAGGTGTTTTAATCACAAAACGTTCCTCTGCTATTCCCGAAGAACTTCTGACCGTTCTCCTGTCTACTAGTTTAGCTTCGCATTGTATGTTAATACTCCTGTTGTCTTGAATGGGGTTAATTTCAAATTTCACATACTCTTGTCCCCCACGACCAACTACTTTGGCGTTGGCTGCCTGAATGGAAGATGTTTTAGCGCCAGAGTCTACCCTAGCTTTGATGGCTGGAATACCCAAGGTTCCAAATACACACCACTCTTCACTTCCAATTACATTTAAATCTTGCATTTTTTTGTTTTTTTTTGGCCTCCGGCCGATGCCTTAATTCTAAAGCAGCTAGAATAATTTTAATAGTCTAATCACAAAAAGATCCACCACCTCTACCAGGATTAGAAGGATAATAATCCATTCTAATTTACTGCTCTCTCGGTGCTCCATAATATCTTTAAAGAGCTCCAAGTCTTCTTTAATAATGGCCGTTCTTTCATTAATATACCTGTAGCGGTCTTTTAAATCAAAAGTCTGCTTTAAGGCTATATTTAAAGTATTTAAAGATTCATTTTCCCAAGTAATGTCCGGAGAATCAAAAATATAGAGGTTCTCAGAAATCTGATTCTTAATATTTAATACTTTACCAATAAAGCGTTTCAATTTAATTCCTGAAATATCTAATTTCCCTTTTAATTCAAGAGATTTAGTGTACTTATTGGTCTCTGCAAGCAACTGATCGGTAATTTCTAAATACTGGTCTAGCGCCACAGACTGGGATGTATTTAACATGACCAATCTAATGGCTTCTGGATCAAAGTGAGCGAGAGTGACCCGGTCAAAGGCAACTTTTTGCGCCCCTTCTGCCACAAAAACCCGAATGGTTTCCTTTAAATCCTGCTCCTGCCATGGGGTAGCTTCGGGATTAAGCTGCTCTATAATTGTGTTAATTTCTTGGGTGCTGTGGTTAAAAAAGGCCATTACCCCATATTGAAAAACATAGACAAATTTTTCTGTGCCGTTGGACATGAAAAGTTCATCAGAATCTGTAAATAATATGGGCAATGCGAGTTTTTGCTTGCATTGCCTAATATTAAAACTAGGGGCTATTTGAAGGGCTATAACAGAGTACATCATTAGTCTTCTGAGGCTTCTTCTAAATCAATATCTGGAATAGCATCTGGATCATTGTCATCAAAATCTTCATAATCATCTTCGTCATAATTGGCCATGGTCTTTTCTAACTTGGCGCTAATCTTCACCAGGTATTTAGTGTCTTCTGTAGACACTTCTACCGCCTGGATGTTTTCTCCTGAAGCATTTTTAAAGCTAATAATATTAAGGTCATCATACCCATCAGGATACTTCTCTACCAAAAGCTTTAAAACTTCTGGAGTGAGTTTTTTAAAATCTACAATGACACGTTTTAATGGCTGTTGCATGGCTATAAATCTAAAAGGTAAGCAAAGATTAATGGGGCTACAATGGTAGCGTCACTCTCTATAATATACTTTGGGGTGTCTATATCTAATTTACCCCATGTAATTTTCTCGTTGGGTACCGCACCAGAATAAGACCCATAACTTGTGGTAGAATCACTGATCTGACAAAAATAACTCCAAAATGGCGTGTCTGTTCTTTCCATATCTTGGTAGAGCATAGGCACCACACAAATAGGGAAATCTCCTGCAATCCCTCCACCAATTTGGAAGAATCCAATACCGTTTTCAGAATTATCTGTGTACCAATCTGCTAAAAAAGTCATGTATTCAATACCAGATTTTACGGTGCTGGCTTTTAATTCGCCTTTGAGCACATAGGAGGCAAAGATATTCCCCATGGTACTGTCTTCCCAACCAGGACAAACAATAGGCAAATTCTTTTCTGCTGCTGCATACATCCAAGAGTCTTTTAGATCAATTTCATAGTATTCCTCTAAGACCCCTGAAAGGAGCATTTTATACATAAATTCATGTGGAAAATAACGTTCTCCAGCAGCTTCTGCATCCTTCCATATTTTGTAAATATGTTTCTGAAGCCTTCTAAAAGCCTCCTCTTCTGGGATACAAGTATCGGTAACCCTATTGAGGCCTTTTTCGAGTAAATCCCATTCTTGCTGTGGGGTTAAATCCCTGTAGTTGGGCACACGCTCATAATGGGAATGGGCCACTAAATTCATAATATCTTCTTCTAAATTGGCGCCAGTACAAGAAACAATTTGCACTTTATCCTGGCGGATCATTTCAGAAAAAATCTTTCCAATTTCCGCGGTACTCATGGCACCTGCAAGAGACACCAACATCTTAGAACCACCGGCCAATTGGGCTTCGTATCCTTTTGCAGCATCTACTAATGCCGCTGCATTAAAATGCAAATAATATTTTTCTATAAAATTTGAAATAGCTCCTTTACTCATCGCTGTCTTGAAATTTAGTGAGGGTATTTTTTTTAACCTGTTCTAGATCGAAAGTATTGTCATATGGATCACTCGCCAAGACCTGCATGAATTTATAACTTAACATTTTATAATACAACTTTGCCGCTAAAAATTCCGACGGCTTGCTGTTGCTATTTGGGCAAAGCTCAACAATATCAAAACCCACTACATTTTTTTCTGCAAATACTTCTTTTAAAAATGCTAAGGTTTCATACCACAACAATCCTCCTGGCTCTGGGGTTCCAGTGGCTGGTAGGATAGAAGGATCAAAAGCATCTAAGTCTAAAGTGATAAATACGTTGTCTGTCATGAGTTCTAAAGCCTTGTCGGACCAATATTCATCCTGCACCATATCATGGGCAAAAAATGTTTTCTCAGGGTCCATAAAAGATTGCTCTATCTGATCCATTGAACGAATCCCCACCTGAATTAAATTGGTGGTTTGGCTTGCTTCATGAACCGCACAAGCGTGGTTACAGCTAGTCCCCTCATAAGAAGCCCTTAAATCTGCATGCGCGTCTATATGAAGCACTGTTAAATTTTCAAAGCTCTCGTTAAAAGCCCTTATAGTACCTATTGAAATAGAGTGCTCTCCCCCGAAAAGAGTTACGAATTTGTTCTTTTTTATATATGACTTTGTGGCTTTATGAACGGCGTCTACCATAGCTTCAGGCGTACTTTTCTCCAATACCGGATCTGCTAAATACACCCCTTGTTGGTACACCTCTGTAGCGGTTTCAATGTCGTATAATTCCATATTTTCAGAAGCTGCCAAAAAAGCTTCTGGTCCTTTGTCTGCTCCTTTTCCCCAAGTACTCGTTCCGTCATAAGGGACTGGAATTAATACTACTTTCGCTGTTTCTAACTGGGCAAACTCATCTGGAATGCCAGCGTAATTACTCTTGCTCATACCCTAAAATTTTAAGCATCTGAGATGCTTCTTGTTGTTGTGAAAATAATGAAGTGGTTAAATTCCCCTGAGCGTCTTTTTGAATTAAAACGTGTTTGGGGGTTGGAATTAGACAGTGTTGTAAGCCTCCAAAGCCTCCTATGGATTCTTGGTATGCACCTGTGTTAAAAAAACCAATATAAAGGGGCTTTTCTTTTTTAAATACAGGCAGGTAAATGGCGTTCATATTCTGCTCTGAATTGTAATAATCGTCGCTGTCACAGGTAAGACCACCTAAAAGTACCCGCTCGTATTCGTCTTGCCACCTGTTAATAGGTAGCATTATGAATCGCTTATTTATGGCCCAAGTATCTGGGAGGGTTGTAATAAATGAAGAGTCTATCATATTCCATTTCTCCCTATCATTCTGCTGTTTCTGATACAACACCTGATAAATTGCGCCACCACTCTCACCCACTGTAAAGCTTCCAAATTCAGTGAAAATGTGCGGCACAGGGACGTCTGCCTCTGCACAAATGGCATTGATCTGGTTTAAGATTTCCTCTATCATATAGGCGTAGTCATATTCAAAAGCCAAAGAGTTTTTAATAGGAAAACCACCACCAATATTGAGACTGTCTAGACTTGGGCATATTTTTTTAAGGCGTACATACACCTTTAAACACTTGCTTAACTCATTCCAATAATAGGCATTGTCTCCAATACCTGTATTAATAAAAAAGTGTAGCATTTTTAATTCCACTTTATCGTTGCCTTTTATTTGGTCTTCGTAAAAAGGAACAATATTTCGGTAACCAATGCCTAATCGAGAAGTATAAAACTCAAACTTTGGTTCTTCTTCAGAAGCAATTCGAATCCCTATTTTATAGTCTCCATCTATTTTCTCTGACAAGAGAGAAATCTCTTCGTAATTGTCAATGATAGGAATACAATTCTCGTGGCCGGAATTAATGAGTCTGGCAATATTATCTACATATTGTGCCCTTTTAAATCCGTTGCAAATCACAAAAGTATCTGGCTTTATTTTACCCGCTTCTTTGAGCGATTCCACTATATTGATGTCAAAAGCAGAAGAAGTTTCAATGTGAATATCATTGCTGAGGGCTTCTTCTAAAACATGTTTAAAATGAGCACTTTTGGTGCAGTAACAATAATGGTACTTCCCTTTATAATCATTTTTTTTAATCGCATTGTCGAACCATCCTTTAGCACGCTGGATGTTTTCAGAAATTTTGGGTAAATAAGTAAATTTTAATGGGGTGCCGTATTGGGCCACCAATTTTTCTAATTCAATGCCATGAAAACGCAGGTTTTCGTCTTCTAGGGTGAATTCTTCTTGTGGAAAATAATAACTCTGGTGTATTAGATCTATGTATTTAATATTCATTATAGCAAATTAAAAATTAAAGAAAGGCCAAGAATTCGTATTCCTGACGCTAAAAAAAATGAATTGCAATAAGGGTATTAGATATTGATCTGACGCGCAGTGGTGGGTACAAAAAAGTACTCGTGCTGGCTTTGCACGATAGCGGATAAGGAAGTTCGCTTTAAATTTTGGTTGCCTATCTGATAAGCAGCGTCTAGAAAACACTTCGGATTTTCTAATTGCCCCAACATAGAAACACTTTTCATGATGTTCAGCTAAATGCCACAACAAATGAAAACAAAAAATCTGAAAAAAAAGCGGCTTTTAAAAAGATTTAGAAAAAAAAGGGCATCGCCCAATTTTATTGGGCTAAAAGGAAAAAAATTGCGCTTTAGACCCTATTTTAATAAAAATAAGGACGCAATAACAGGAAAAAAAGTCGAGTAAAGTGCGGCATTTCACAAAAAAAATCAACATCTGCTCTTTTTTAAGTCGTGCCCTGTAACTATCTTTAAAAGAAAAAACCATGAAAAACAGAAGAGAATTTCTAAAAACCACCTGCCCTACTGTGGCATTTGCTTTCTTTGGCGTGTCGCTTATCCAAGCCTGTTCCTCCTCAGAAGATCCTATGCCCACTGTTCCTACAAACAATGGACAAACCAATACGGATACGGCCGGTGTCACCCAAAATGGCAATACCATTACCATTGATCTAAACGCATCTAATTTTTCTGGATTGGCCTCCGTTGGCAGCTGGATGAATCTCACCTCCGCAGGTGTACTACTTTTAAGGGTAAGCACTGACACCATTAGGGCTTTTGACAATTGCTGTCCGCATCAAGGCACCAGAACCCAGTGGAGCTATGGAAACAACACCTTTAACTGTGCAAACCACGGCAATAGCTTTGGTACGGGAGACAACACTGCTGCTTGTAATTCAGACGCTAGCAGCGGAGATTTGGTCAGTTACACTTCAAGTATCTCGGGCAATACATTGACTATTAATAAAGCTTAATTTATTCTCGTACAATTCGTTGTATTAATCAATTTCAAAATTAACGCCAAGGGCAGTTTGATCAAATTGCAAGCCGTTGCTTCTGTTGTAATGAATGTAGCGTAGCTCAATAGATTTTAAGCCAATTTTCCACAGGGAGAATTGGCTCAATAGGTCTTTATAGCGTACCCCAAAACCCCACTGTTGGCTGGTAAAAGAGGCAAGATCAAAGTCTGAAGTGTAATATTGTGCGCTGCTCGTAGCCATTTCTTTGGGATAGAAATAATCTGCTGCGCTTTGGCTGTAATGTCTAAAACTGGGAAAAAGCGCCCAATTTAATCCCAAACTAATGGGTAATTCTATCTCTGCGGTAAGTCCAGATACTCCCCAAGAATCGTTGTAGTACCTTGCGTAAGACCTCAGTATAATGGCATCTGAAATATAGTAGTTTAGTCTTGCGCCTACAGGGTATTTGTAACGGTAAAATGGGAGGCGTTCTACATTGTCTGCCAATTGAAAATCATCTATGAAAAAATCAGGTTTGTCTGCAAAATAAACCCTTTGCAAAGGGGAAGACAATAGGCCTTCTTGCATTACGGCGTCTATAAATAATGACGCTTGCATTTTTGCGGTTAAGATTTGGGCTACATTAAAACTCAGGGCATAGGTGTTGCGCTTGGCTTGGCTAAATGCGGCAAAATCATTGGTGTAAGTGCCTTCTCCTCTAATATTTCCATTAAAAAACCCAGTCCTCAATTCTATAGGGTACTGCGGATCATGCTGGTCTAAATACACCTGCACATTGAGCCCTACTTCTGTATTTTTCTCATTGTATAATTTGCTTACACCCGCGCCAAACCCAAAAGATTGATAGTCATATTCTTTGGATACGGCCAGTGAGGCGTTATAAATGGTATTCCTGTCTGCGCTAAAATGGGCATAGGAGGGGTTAAAGTGTGCCAAAACGTCTGATCTTGATGGACCTGAAGAGGCTACCCAAGGGCTGGCAGGTTCATTTCCGTCCAGGGGGTTTACATTGCTGGAAGAGGCAGAAGTATACGCAGATAGGCCGGTGTCTACTGTTAAAATCCCGTCCGATCCTATAGGCATTTGCACCACTATAGTTGGGGCGGCGTCTGTGAGGGCCTCTGTGCCCTCACCGCCAGTTACTGCGGCATTATTCCCATCTTGGGTGTAATAGCTAAATAAAGTTTGCACCGCCACTTTTTCCAGCACTTTCTTTGTGTAACTGGCCGGCTGTTCTTGGCTCCACAGGATTTGGATGCCAATGGCTAAAAATAAAATGGGGCTTAAAATTTGCTTCATGTTTTAATTACAGCCGCAGCCGCCTCCCATTTTACCTCCGTTTGCACCCGCTGCACCTTCCCTGTAAATATGGCTGCTAATGTCTGCCTTACAGATTCCCCTGGCACTCAAGGCCATGTCTTCTGCGTTTATGTATACTTTTTCGTACTCTTTTACAGCCACACATGAGGAAAACATTAGAAGGACTGCAACAATGAATAGGTATTTCATAGGGTTTACTTTTTTGTATTAGCCCACTGAATATTTGGGCTGTGGTGTATGTTATTTTCTGCATCTACAATAATACAGGACATGCCTGGCAACTGGGAAATAGTGTCTATTCCTGTGTCTATACCCATAATAAAAACTGCAGTGGCAAAGGCGTCGGCTAATTCTGCTTTTGGCGCAAATACCGTTACAGATTTTATTCCTGAAACCGGTATACCCGTTCTGGGGTCCATTATATGGCTGTACTGCTTGCCCTCTAAAGTTACGTATTTTTCATAATTTCCAGATGTAGCTACTGCAGCGTCCCTTACGGGAAACCAAGAAAATACTTTTGCAGGGTTTTCAGGATTGCTTATACCTACTTGCCAATCCGTTCCATCTGGCTTTTTTCCCCAGCTGGTAAGGTCTCCAGAGGCATTAATTATACCTGAAGACACCCCTAAAGATTTCATGAGTTTTTTTGTAGCGTCTGCAGCATAGCCTTTTCCTATAGCCCCAAACCCAATTTTCATGCCTTTTTTTGGCAAGTAAACAGTCTGTTCTTTGGCATTTAAGACCAAATCTTTAAAACCTATGTTTTGGACAGATTTTAAGCGTTCGGACTCACTTGGAACCGCTTTCATTCGCCCGTCAAAAAACCAAACTGGGTCTAAGGCGGCGTAGCTAATGTCAAAGGCTCCCTGGGTAATTTTAGATATTTCTATACTTCTAGCGATAAGGTCGTAGAGTTCTTTGGCTACCTTAACAGGCTTTATGCCTGCTTGTCTGTTAATTTCTGCTGTTTGAGAATTAGCGTCCCAAGAGGAAATGAGCCGCTCTATTCTTTCAATTTCACCTTGGGCAGCATTTAAATACTGGTTGGCTGCTTCTTGGGTACTCACCAGTGTAATTTCAAAACGAGTACCCATTAGTTTTGCGGTACGGGAGACAATCTGCTCTTGTGAAAAACAAAGGCAGGGAATGGCAATGAATAGCAGCAGCTTTAAATGTCTTTTACTCATTGGCTACCATGGCTTTGAGCTTATTTGTATATGCCTCTGGAGAGATATTTAAATATGCGGTCTGTCCTAAAACTTCTTTTTTAGTAGACAGCATCACCACTAAAGGAAAATACCCCTTAGCATTGAACTGTGCTGCCAATTGCTTATTTTGGGTGGCAAGGGGCTCAGGAAGTTGGTTGGCTTTACGCCTTGGAAAATCTGCTTTGTACAGCACTAAATGATCTTTAGCAAAGGCTTGAAAGACTTGGGTGCTCCATATATCTCTGTCTAATTTAATACATGGGGCACACCAATCAGAGCCGGAAAAAACCAATAATATGGGTTTGTTTGTGGTTTCTGAAGTTTTAGTGGCTACTTCCCAACTGGGTTGCCAATCTTGAGCCATTAGCGTTGTGCCACAAAACACTAAAAATAATAAAACTGCTTTTTTCATAGGTTTATGGGGCTAATATGGACAGCATTTGATCTTGTAATTGTGTGGGGTAAATAAGCAAGCCTTTAGAGGCATCTGAATTTAACCCAACTCCTTGCTGGGTAAACCTTGCACCATGCTCTTTACAATAAAATTCGTCGTTTCTAAAAATCACTTGCTTAAGGGTTTTGTGGCTACACACCTGAGTGGCTGCAACGTATTTCCCTTGTTGATTGACCGCAATGACCACGGTGTTTTTAATAATATAATCTCCTGGACTTTTTAAGGTTTGACCCTCTGAACTGTTTAAATCAATAGAGAAAAGGACTCCGTTGGCATCTGGTATTAGGGCCTGATCTGCCATCCCGTTTTCTGCTTCTAAACAACCACTTAAACAACTAAAAGTGAGTGTTAAAGCAGCGCCTTGTCCAATAGATTTCATGAATTCTTTACGCTCCATCTAAGTAATTTTTATATAAAAGTAAGGCAAACAGTTCTTCTAACCCACTAACAGTGTGTTAAATAACACTATTTATAATGACGCTTATAAACATTTTAAACACCATTGGTCTAAACAAAATATCCTTTAAACCTTACTATGAAACACCCAAACAGAACTTATTAAAATTTAAATCGGTATTTGAAAATTTAAAAGCTTGATTTTCATATATTTATATTCCAAAATGATCAAGAAGAAACAAATACAAGCGGGGCAAGACCCCATAAAAAATGCCCTCAAAGGGATTGATCTTCTTCAATTAGTTTTTTTCTACCGACAGTTAAGCAAACTAAAATCCAATAGGGAATCTTACCACATTGAATTTGTACTTAAATCATGTTACTCTGAATTGGCTCCATTTGAAATGGAAGAAATTGAAAAATTTGTTGCTGAATTCATCTCACAAAGCGCAAGCAAAACATCGGAACTTTAGAATTAAATATCTAATTTAGGCCTGCCTTAAAGCAATCAATAGGCCTCATAGTTCAACGGATAGAATAGAAGTTTCCTAAACTTTAGATCCAGGTTCGATTCCTGGTGAGGTCACGCAATTTAAAGTAGTCTATGGAAGTCTTACATACCCTATCCCAAACTTTTTCATTTTTTGAATTATTAGAACGCTTTGTTTTAAACTTCGTTTTCACCGCAGTAATTATTCGCTTTATCTATTATAAATACGCCCAAAACAAGGCTTATATGTTTACTTATTTTATGATAAGTACGGTGGTTTTCCTACTGTGCTATTCACTAAAGAGAAATGAACTGGACATTGGCCTAGCCTTGGGTCTCTTTGCTGTTTTTGGAATTATTCGCTATAGAACGGACACCATTGACATTAAAGAAATGACCTACCTCTTTGTAATTATTGGTGTGGCTGTAATTAATGCCCTTTCTTCAGATGCTGTTGGCTTGGGAGAAATATTATTTGGTAATGTTGCGGTAGTTTTAATGCTCCTCATTTTAGAGAGGGTCATGAAAGCACCACTTTTACTTCAACAACAGGAAATTATTATTCCCTATTCTGAATTGGTAAAACCCGATCATAGAAGTGCTTTAATTGCCTCTTTGGGGGCAGAAACCGGCCTAGATATTAAAAAAGTGCAGATTGGAAAAATTGACCTACTCACCCAAAGTGTTAAAGTAACACTCTTCTATTAACATCCTGACTGTATCACTTATGAGGTTTCAACTATTTCTATTTTTAATGGTCCTAATGACCAAAGCTGGTTTTGCTCAAAATAAGGAGCTCGCCATCTGGACGGCTGCCAGCAGTTCTTTTGAGCTCTCTGATCGCATTAATGTAGACGGAGCACTAGCCTTTAGAAGCAATGCTGGATTGGGTGCTATTTCCAGATATTTTGGAGAGGCGCGTATGGGCTACAAATTGTCTAGATCATTTAATGGAAGTGCCGGTATTCGTTACGGAACCCTTTTAGATCGCAGTGGTGGTTTGCAAGGAGATTTTACTTTCTACAGGTTTTTTGGAGACCTCAAACACAAGGCCTCATGGCGCCAATTAAGGTTTAAACAACGACTGCGTTTCCAACAAGACACAGAGAAGAAACAAGGAACGCGAATAGAAAATCACTTGAGGTATAAAACGGCTGTTGAATTTAAAATTCCCAACTGGAAAGCAGATCCACAGCTGTCCGTTGAATTTTTTAAACCCTTAGGAAGCAATAGCATAAGTGGATTTGACCGCATGCGTTACAAAATTCAAACAGATCTAACAGTAGTAGGAAACGCTCTAACACTCGCTTATTTTATAGACAGAGACACCCCTCTAAACACAGCAGCTATAAATAGTCATATGTTGGGACTATTTTATGATTTGGATTTCTAGTACTTTATTTTTCGGAACTATACACATAATCCGCCTGCTTGTATAAAATTTCATTGGCAGTATTGACCCTGTAACTCACCCTTTCTTGAGGGAGTTTTAGGCCCTGATACGCCAACCAAGACTGGTTTAAAATGAGGCTATAACGGTTGTTGTGCCAGACCCTATTTCCCAAAAACACGCCAGAGTTCTGGTCAAAATACCAGACCCACTGGTCGCTTGAATTGGGAAACTGAAAAGACACCGCCCACACAGGGGTATTCATTAGGGTGTCTGGTGAAACTGTAGCATTTTTGGGAAGTTCACGAGATAATTTATAGGGCTGCCAATAGACAAATAACCCGCCGTTTAAAAGGGATTCAAAGCCCTTTTTATCTGGTTCAGAGAGTGTTTTTAAAGTATCGTTCACCCGAAGGCTAAGCCCCAGCGCATCTCTTGTTAATTGGTGTTTTTGATTATTTTCTTTCCAGCCTACGGCCCATGTCCCTTTTTTAAAATCATACTCAAAAGATTGTTCCACCGTCTTTTTGGGTTCGCCAAGGGAATCATAAGAGCTTGTTTTCTTGTCAAAAGAAAATAATTTCACAGCCTCAAAAGCGGCTTCACCACCATGGGCTTGCACCGCTTTCTGAAGGACTTCCTCAGGCGTTGGAACAGATGCCTTTTGACAAGAAATAAAAAGTAATGGTAAGAGGATAATACCTAGAATAGCGCGCATAAGAATAGACTTTACCCAAATTTAAATATTAATTTACCCAAATAAGCCGTCTAATCTTGTATTTTTAGGCTAGAAAAACCAAACATCATGACAAAGATCTTAAAAATCAGTTTTGCATCCCTGTGGATGCTATTTGCCTTAGTGGCTCAAGGGCAGGAACACAGCCATGCGGGTGCAACGGCTATAGAATATCCTAATATACCAGGATATTTAAGCCTAAAAACAGATTTTCATATACACTCTGTGTTTTCAGATGGCACCGTATGGCCCAGCATTCGGGTACAAGAAGCCTTGAGAGAAAACCTAGATGCTATTTCACTTACGGAACACTTGGAATACCAGCCCCACAAATCAGATATTCCCCATCCAGACAGAAATAGGGCCCACGAAATTGCTCTGAAAGAAGCCGCAGACCACGGTTTATTAATTATTCGAGGCTCTGAAATCACCAGGGCGTTGCCAGTAGGGCATAACAATGCCATATTTATTCAAGATGCCAACCCTATTTTACAAGAGGCTGCTGAAGACGCCTTTAAGGAGGCAAAAAAACAAGGGGCTTTTGTGTTTTGGAACCATCCCGCTTGGTATGTTCAGCAACCTAATGGAACGCCTGCGCTGAGTGATTTTCAGAAAGAACGCATTAAAAATGATGAGTTACACGGCATAGAAGTGATTAATACAGGAGACTATTCGGAAGAAGCCCTACAAATTGCGCTAGACAACGGGCTGACCATTATGGGGACTTCAGATGTGCATGACCTCATTGATTGGGATTATACAGAAAAAGCACAACACAGGCCTATTACATTGGTTTTTGCCAAAGAAAAAACTGCCGCTAGTTTATTAGAGGCTTTAAAAAATGGAAGAACTGTGGCTGTATTTAATGATTTATTGGTGGGGAAATCTGAGTTTTTAAATCCTTTAATCAAAGCATCTGTCACTGCTACAGACCTAAAATATATTGGCAAAACACAGGTTTTGTCTGTGACACTTCACAACCATTCAAGCAGTGATTTGCTCTTTGAAAATCAGATGCCTTTTAGTCTTTACAGGCATTCTCCAGTATTTACCATTCCTGCGGGAGAAAGTATTACGCTTCAAATTAAAACCTTAGAAAGAAAAGATAGCATTGTACTGACCTTAAAAGCATTAGGCGCTTTTACAGCCCCAAAAGTGCAGCCAATCATTGAATGGGAACTCAAGATAGACTAAGAACTCTGTCAATTTTATTACCTTAGGTCTATCTTTTAGACCCATGCAAAATCCTTTTAAAAAAATGGGGCCTGCCACGCTAGTGGCAGCTGCCTTTATAGGTCCTGGGACCGTAACCGCTTGCATGAAAGCAGGGGCAGGCTTTGGAATGTCCCTACTTTGGGCTTTATTGCTCTCTGGTGGTATGACTATTTTATTACAAGAGACCGCCGCTAGAATTGGCCTCATTACCCAAGAGGGACTTGCAAGTGTCATGCGCAACGCAATTGAAAAAAAGTGGCTCAAAATACTGTTGTCTTGGGGAATATTAGCCGCTATTTTGGGCGGGAATACCGCCTATGAGGCTGGAAATATAAACGGTGCTATTTTAGGCCTGGAAGCCTTATTTGGTCCAGATTCACTTGTTATTTACCCCTTTGTAATTGGAGGCTTAGCAGCGATTCTACTGGGATTTGGCTCCTATAAAACACTGGAAAAATTACTCATTGGACTGGTGGTGTTACTCAGTGGCTCCTTTTTAATTACAGCTATACTTGTGGGTCCCTCCATGGTGGCGCTGATCAAGGGAGTTGTTTTGGTTCAATTTCCAAAAGACAGTTTATTTACCATCATGGCCTTAATAGGCACCACGGTAGTGCCGTATAATTTATTTCTTCACGCTGCACTGGTCAAAGAAAAATGGCAGCAGCCCTCGGATTTAAGTGCCCTAAGAACAGACACGAAAATTGCGGTAAGTATAGGAGTCTTAGTCTCTATGGCTATTGTGATCACTGCTACCGCCTTGCCAAAGGACAGTTTAAAATCTGTTCTCGATTTGGCAGAAGGACTGGCGCCACTCTATGGAAGCTTCGCTAAAATTGCTATAGGAATAGGCCTGCTTTCTGCAGGAATTACCTCAGCAGTGACCGCTCCATTAGCCGCCGCTTATGTAGTAAATAATTGCTTTGACCTTGGTTTAAAGGCCACCCATTGGGGATTTAAAGCCATTAGCTTAGTGATATTGGCATTAGGCATGTGCTCCCTATTACTAAACTATACCCCCATCAGTGTAATTGTTTTTGCTCAAATTGCCAATGGAATTATCCTCCCAGTACTGGTAGGGCTTTTGTTTTGGCTTGGAAACAACCAAAAAATGTTAGGAAAACACACCAACAGTAAAACTAAAAATATACTTTTCGGTATTATTTTTATAATTTCAGTGGGTCTCAGTATAAAAACCCTTGTGAGTGTATTTTAAAACCAACACTATGACCATAGATTTTAATGCAGATTTGGGAGAAGGTTATGGAGTAGATAAAGAACTCATGCCCTATTTAGACAGTTGTAGTATTGCCTGCGGCGGCCACTATGGAAATGCCCTCACCATAGCAACTGCACTGCAATTGGCCCTAAACGAACAGCTAAAAGTAGGAGCACATCCTTCTTATCCAGACACCCTCAATTTTGGCAGGCAGTCTATGAAAATGCCTCTAAAAGAATTTCAAGCAGCCATTGAAAAACAATTGGACCTCTTTTTTAATACTTTGGAAAAGCAGTCAATTCAATGCCACCATATAAAAGCCCATGGCGCTTTGTATTCAGACCTATACCATAGTCCAGAGCTCGCTGGGGCATATTTAGAAACCCTATCTAACTATCCTTGTACCCTTTTGTACGCCATGCCCCATAAAGCATTTACTGTGGCGGCTGAAGCCCAATATTTTAAGCTCTATTCAGAGGGCTTTCTAGACAGGAGGTATAATGAACAAGGTTATTTAATCTCTAGACAATCTAACAACGCTCAGATAGAAAACACTTCGGAAATAGTAGCACAATTGCATGATCTTGTGCTAGAAAAGCACATTCCATACCAGAACAGTCAAGGTAAAATAGCCTATTTAGCCACTCAAATAGATACCGTTTGCTTACATTCAGACCATCCAAAAGCAATAGAAAGGGCGCAGGCCATTAGAAAAGCCATTTCAAAAATTTAGTCATTAAGCTATGTTAGACGCAAAAGAACCGAAGCCTCCTTATATCTTAGAATACCACCCATACAGTGAATACGCGCTACTCATTCAGTGGCCCCAAATAGTCTCTGAAAATATTTTAGAGGACCTATCTGCTTTTAAAAAGGTGTTGCAAAATAATTATCCAGACGCTATTTTAACAGCAGCTTATGCCTCTATATTAGCGGTATTCCCTGAGCGAATTACTTCCTTTCCCTTCTTAAAAGCACAAATAAAAAAAGACTATGAGCTGTTTAGTGAAGAAAAAATTAAAGAGCATCTAGACCCAAAGGACCAGAGCAAAAAGATTAAAAACACCATAAAGAAGGCCAAAAACACTATAAAAACGATACCAGCACAAAAAATACTGTATAAAATCCCGGTATGCTACGAGGCCTCTTTTGCCCCCGACCTTGAGGCGGTGTGCACTCAATTAAAACTTTCTCCAGAGGCGCTCATTTCCAAACACAGCAAGGCTACTTACACGGTCTACGGTATTGGCTTCCTTCCAGGATTTATGTATTTGGGCGGTCTGGATTCAAAACTTGAGATCCCTAGAAAATCAAGCCCCAGGATGAAAGTTCCTTCCGGTTCTGTTGGGCTTGCCGCCAAGCAAACGGGTATATATCCCTGTGAGAGTCCCGGTGGCTGGCAGCTCATTGGCCAAACACCCATACCCTTATTTAACCCCCTACAAGACCCACCTTTTTTTGCGCAGGTGGGAGACAAAATACAATTTACACCCATCTCAAAAGACGCTTATAAGCTATTACAAATTCAAGTAGCAGCAGGGATTTACAAAATAGAAAAAACGATTTATACTAAGCCATGAAACCAAAAGCCGCATGATTAAAGTCATTAAAGCTGGTTTATACACCAGTATTCAAGATTTAGGCAGGAGCCCACTGCAACCTATAGGGGTGCCAATGGGTGGGGCCATGGACCGTGAAAGTGCTCAAAATGCCAACGCCCTCTTAGAGAATGAACCCAATGCCGCAGTGCTGGAAATAACCATGACAGGACCTGTATTGACTTTCACAGAAAATGCTTGGGTGGCTTTTAGCGGTGCTATTTTTCCAATTTATATAGATCAAAACACAGCCAGCACCAATACCCCTATTTGGGTAAAAGCGGGCCAAGAACTGCGTTTTGGTACCCTGGAAAAAGGCGTGAGACTTTATATGGCCATTAAAGGCGGTTTTCTAAATGAGCCCCTATTGGGAAGTAGGTCCATGCAAGCCCATTTAAGTCCAATCATAAAACTAGAAAAAGGAATGGAACTCCAACACAGATCAGGGGAAAAAGATCAGGCGATAATTCTTGAAAAAAAGAGCAATACTCCTTTAGGCGCCAAAAAAATCCTCGCCTTTCAAGGGCCGGAATTTAAATACTTAAACCCAGAGCAACAGGAGGGTCTTAACCAACAAACCTTTAAAGTGAGTAATCTCAACAACAGAATGGCCTACCAGCTACTTCCTTCATTAAGTGCTTTTGAAAAAAACCAAATTACAGGACCTGTATTACCAGGCACTGTTCAAATAACCCCTTCGGGAAATGTAATGGTACTCATGAGGGAAGCCCAAACTACGGGGGGCTATCCCAGGATTTTACAACTTACCCAAGAGAGTATTAATGCTTTGGCGCAATTAAAAACAGGCGACAGTTTTCGAATTAAGATATTGCCTTTAAACTAATGTCCAACACCTCAGCCTCTAAGTAATAGCCTGCCATTATTGGCTTTCACTAGAATCAATTTTAATCTTTTATCACAACCAAGCCATAAGCACCGTGGGCAGCTACCAAAGGGTTGGAAGATTTACTGAATTTTTTAAAGCGGTCTTTCAAGACCTCTAATTGTGCTATGACCATGCCTTTTACCTCTGCATCCGCATCTTCATTGCCTTTTAAGTCTATTAAAATATGGAGGTAGGCCTTTTGTAATTTCCTGTCTAGCACTGACTGTGGCGCTTTATCTAAAACAATATCTGAACTCAGTCTGTTGAGGAGCTCCGGTAATGCCAGGCCGTTTCCTTCTAAGGTATAATGCGCAGAGAGCATGGCGGTTAATTTTTTAGGTGCTAGCAGACTTTTCAATAAGTCCATTTGCATCTTAGACAGGGCGTCTAAAGCCCCGTCAGAACTAAAACGAGACACCAAATCTTTAGGGATGAGCCAAGTAGGTGCGTTCCAAACCTCAGCACTCAAAAAATCCAAAGCCTCTAACTGGGTTCCCGCAGGCACATTTACATAGGGCGTGCCCGCTTGGTTGTTGTTTAATCGTGTTTCGTTCACCCCTCCTACAAGCTTGGCCACATGATAGACATACCTTCTGAACACCCCTAAAAACTCTCCGTGTAATTCAGCCAAATCATCATAGGTGCTATTGGGAAACTGGGCCCATTCATTTAAATTTTTACCAACAATTCTCAAGTTAGACAAGCCATAAGCGCTTGCTTTAATAGGATTGTCTCCAATATTTTCTGTTTGTGAATTTGGGTCACTCCCACCAGATCCAAACATATAAATTGGGTCTGTACTGCGAGCGTCTACCCACTGGCGCAAACTTTCTTTAACGGCCAATGGATCTTGTCCTGGAAAATAACGATACCCCCATTCAATGGCATAGTTGTCATAAGGCCCTAATTGGCGCACAAAACGAATGTTTTTGTCTCCTGGTTGGGCTATATAATTATAACGGGCGTAGTCCATAATGGTCGTGGCAATCCCCATTTTCTGGGTAAAAGTACCAGATCTTAAAGAGTCTACCGGATAGGCGCTTGAGGCTTTCATATTGTGCGGCAAACCAAGGGCATGCCCTATTTCATGAGAAATAACGCGGCGCATCATCTCCCCAATTTCTTCCTCAGGGGTGTCTAGGGTTCTGGCTTTCGGATTGGCTGCAGCGGTTTCTAATAAATACCTGTTTCTGTAAGAACGCAAATGGTTGTGGTACCAAATAATATCGCTCTCAATAATTTCTCCTGTTCTGGGATCAGAAACACTTGGTCCAGTAGCATTTCTGGTGGTAGACGCCACATAGCGCACCATAGAATAACGGGCGTCTTCCGGACTAAAGTCTGGATCTTCTTCTGGAGTAGGCGCATCTTTGGCTACTATGGCATTTTTAAATCCTGCCTTTTCAAAAGCGCTGTTCCAATCTTCTATTCCTTTTCTAAAATAAGGGCGCCATTTTAAGGGGGTAGCGGGATCCAAATAGTACACAATTTGCTTCTTTGGCACCACTAATTCTCCGCGCGAGTAGGCGGCTTCATCTGAAGGCTCGAGCCTCCAACGGCGCACTATGCTATAGGCATCGGCCTTTAAGGCCTCAGAAGAATAATCTATCTTATCCATAGAGAACCAGCCTACCCTACGGTCTTCATAACGCACTGGCATGGGGTCTTCTGGAAGTAAAATAAGGGAGTGGTTCACTACAAAACTGAGGGTTTCTGTGTTGTTGCCTCTGGGCGCCTTACGCGCGCTATAGGTGAGGGTGTGGGTCACTTCTGTGTTAATGGGAAAGGAGCGCACGCGGTCTATACTCGAGCGCTTTTTATCTACACCACCCATTTTATAGGCTTCTTTCTGGCGGCTTCCCACTATATTAAAGCCTGGTGAGTCGTCCGAAAAATAATCTGTTACCTCTATTAAATACTGCCCTTCTTCCTGAGCTTCTATCTCAAATGCTGCCAAAATTGGGTGGTTGTTGTTTTGCACCACACTAAGGCTAATGGGATCAGATTCTTGTGCCAAAGCATTATAAGACACTTGGGTCAATATAATTTTTTGCCCTCTTTTTTCAAAATGAACCAGTTGTTCTGAGGTCTTTGAACCCGCATTGCTGTAGGCAGAATAATTGGCGGGAATGCGCACAATTCTAGTCACCATAAGCAGGTCTTTATTCAAGACATCTTCTGAAATTCCAAAGAATAATTTACCCCCCACTTCAAAGTAACTGTCTATAAGACCCGCTTCTTTTTGAAGGTCTTCCGTAATTTCTAATAGGGTTTTAGGGGCTTTTTTATCGGCGCTTTTTTGTGCCTGAAGGCCCATGAAACAAACTAAAAACAATAAAAAAGTAATTTTTGACAATCGAGATAAGGTCATAAGAAGGGGTTTTTACACCCCTAATATCGGAAAAAATATCAATAGGTAATATACAGCCATCCAGATCTTGCGGCAGAGCCGTCATTTAATTGCACTATGTAATAATAGGGTCCTGCAGGAAGGGGTTTTTTGCTTTTTTGATACTTCCCATCCCAATTATTTTTATAGCCTTGTTGGTCAAAAACCAAATTCTTATGCCAATACAATAGACGCCATAGGCAATATGGCTGGTTACCAATCCAAGTCTGCCTTCTACAAGGCCTTTAAAGAGCACCATGGCATAACACCACAGGAGTACCAGCAAAATAATAAATAACCTACTCTACAGCACCTATTCCAGCCTGCCATAACTGCTTATTTACCAAAGGGATCCTTTCATTTCTAAGCTGTTCACCTTGGGTTTTAAGCAGAGACCATTCTTTGTTAAGTAAAGCCATTCGCGTTATAGCACCCTGGTTTAACACCGGCAAACTACTCACTGTTTGATTCAATACGTAAAGATAAGATGCCGTGAATTTATTGGGATAATTTTCTACGTCGTCATAAGCTTTTGAAAGCCTTTGGATCATCTCTTGATCCCAATCTTTTAGGTCCAGAAGCAAGGCATTCACGCCCAGGCTGAGTTCGGGATTTGACGCTACTTTATTGTTTTTTAACAACTGCGCCAAACTGCTTTGCACAGGGTAAAGTTCATTCACCAAATGGGCCATTTCTCGGTAATTGGCCTCGCCAATAGTCATAAAATTGTCCCAAGCCTCTAAGGCCTCTTGAGTAGCTATTTCAAAGGGGTTGGGCAAAATTTTCAGGGAAACGGTCTTTTGGGTATTGGCCACAGTCAAAATAGCCGTATAATTACCCGCAAGTACTTTATGACCGCTGTAACTGGTCTCAATATAGGCCTTTGGAATACCAGGCAAAGACTCGTGTTTCATATCCCAAACAAATCTATTGAGCCCAGTTTTTAAAGACAAAACAGGATTGGGATCGGGCGCCCCTTCGTAAGGGCTGTAAGAAGGATCTTTAAGCCCGCTAAAACGTCTAATCACATGGTCCTTTGCATCCCTAATCTCCAAAGCAATGTCTTTGTCAGAAATTCCTTCTGGTAAATGGTAATAGAAAACCACTCCGTTCGCAGGATTCACTCCTGTAAAATCTTGGGTTGCTTTAGGCGCCATTGCGGCATTCATTCCACTGTACCAATTCCCTATGACAGCCGGTTCAGGCGTAAAAAACTGAAGCCCATTTAAAGCCATTGGTTTGGCTTGTCTAATGAGGGCTAAGTCATCTAACACCCAAAAAGAACGGCCCTGAGTGGCTACTACAAGGTCATTGTGTTTAATCAGCAAGTCTGTAACAGGAACATTAGGCAGGTTTAACTGTAATGTTTCCCAATTTTTTCCGCCATTTAAGGAGTAATATACCCCCTTTTCTGTACCTGCAAAAAGCAAATCTTTCACCACAGGGTCCTCGCGAACTACCCTAGTAAAGGACCCCTCTGGAATTCCAGCCGATATTTCTTCCCATCGCGCGCCATAATTTACACTTTTGTAGAGTCCAGGCATTTTGTCGTTAAATTTATAGCGGGTGGTGGCTATATAAACCGTGGCAGGATCATGAGGCGAGACCTCAATGGCGTTTATAATGGTTTCTGGCAAACCCCGGGGGGTCACATTTTTCCAAGTATTACCCCCATCTTTGGTCAAATGCACCAGACCGTCATCTGAGCCGGTGTATAGAACTCCTTTTTCATGGGGAGATTCCACCACATAAGCGAGTGTGCCATAATTTTCTGCCCCAACTGCTTCAATAGTGTAAGGACCACCACCGTGCACCTGCTTGGACTTGTCGTTCATGGTCAAATCAGGGGAAATCACAGCCCAACTCTGGCCTACATCTGTGGTTTTGAGTAGGTACTGCGCCCCATGAAAATAAGTATTCTCCTCATGAACAGACCTAATAATAGGGGCGTTCCAATTAAAACGATACTTCATTTCACTGGCCGCCATACCCAAATACTGAATGGGGTCTATCATGATATTCGTACTGGACTTACGCTCGGGGTAATAAGCGTCAATAGTCCCCAAATAACTCCCTCCCAAGACCACATCTGGCTGGTCTGGGTCAAAGGCTAAAAAGGCACTTTCGCCTCCGGCCGATGCCTCCCAACTCTCTTCCCCAATACCCCCACTTCCCAGCGCAAGACTCGCAATCCGAACACTGGTGTTGTCCTGTTGTCCGCCATAGATATTATAAGGATATAAATGGTCTGCGTTTACCCTGTAAAACTGAGCGGTTGGCATGTTGTTTTGAGAGGACCAACTGTCTCCACCATTAAAACTAATGGCCGCACCGCCGTCGTCTGCCAAGACCATTTGCTTGTTATTGGTTGGGTGTATCCATAGATCGTGGTAGTCTCCATGGGCCCCATTCATTTCCTCCCAATGGGCTCCTCCATCGATAGATTTATAAGCAGTAGCACTCATGACATAAATGGTGTCTGCGTCTAAAGGGTCTAAAAATACCTCAGTATAGTACCAGGCACGCTGAATGAGTCTATGGTCTGCAGAAACCCTGGTCCAATTTTCTCCGGAGTCTTCAGAAACAAATAAGCCCCCTTTTTCTTGCTTAGAGTCGCTTTCAATGAGCGCCACCACTTTAGAGGGATTGGCCCTAGATACTGCAATGGCCATTTTTCCTTTCTCTGCTGGCAAACCTTCTTTTAGTTCGGTCCAATGGGCGCCGCCGTCTGTTGTTTTGTACAGACCACTACCAGGACCCCCACTCACCACCTGCCAAGGCAATCTTTGGTGTTCCCACATGGCGGCGTACAGCACTTCTGGATTTTGCATATCCATAGACAATTCTGCAGCACCACTAAGGTCATTTACAAACAATTGACGCACCCAACTTTTTCCGCCGTCTGTGGTTTTATAAATACCCCGTTCTGGATTGGGTCCATGCAAAGCGCCTTGAGCAGCTACGTAAACAATATCCGGATTGCTGGGGTGAATTCTAATTCTTGAAATATGCTGTGTGGCCTCTAAACCCAAATGTTGCCAGGTCTTACCGCCGTCTAATGATTTATAAACCCCGTCTCCATAAGTGGTCATAACCCCTCTAGGAGCGTGCTCTCCCATACCCACATAAATAATATTGGGATGGCTCTCAGACACCGCCACCGCACCAACGGAGCCTGTATTAAAAAACCCATCAGACACATTGTTCCAATGTTGGCCCGCGTCTTCTGTCTTCCACAATCCACCCCCCGTCGTACCCATATAATAGGTCAATGGATCTTGAACCACCCCAGAAGCCGCTACCGACCTGCCGCCTCTAAAAGGGCCAATATTTCTGTATTTCACCATGGAGGAAAAGGCCTCTTCTACCTGTCCTAAAACAGTATTAGCTGATACAATAGCCACTAAAAGGAAAAAATATTTTTTCATAATTTTTTATTTAAACAGTTTACAAAATGTGAGCACTCAAACTTAAAAGCACAAATTGTCCCTGTGAATTTATATATTGGTTTTTGTTTTCAATGGGTTCTGGCAAAAAATTAACCTCGTGGTCCTGTCCGTTTAGAGAATACCTCACATCTATTTCAAATCTTTTGTACTGGTAACCCAAACCCAATTGAGTACCTACAAACCTGGCGCGCTCTAATGCATTAATGGGGTTGTCTTCAAAGACTGCTGCCTGATTTAAAGTCCATCTTGGACCTGCAAAAACCCTTAAAGCTCGAGTGAGGTTATATCCAAAAAGCAAAGGAACGTCCCATTGGGTCACATCAAAATCTGTTATGATGCGCTTGGTGTCCGTAAGTACAATAGGTATCTTATAAGAATGGTTTCTTCTCAGAGAAAGCGTTTCTACCCTCAGAAACCAATTTTGGTAGTTGTATTTTAAAAAACCGCCAAAATGATGGCCAGAACGGCCTACATATATGTTGATGTTTTTATCCAATGCCGCTACCTCTGCATCTATATTATTGACGGTATCAAAATCTATACCCGCCACAACTCCAAAAGAAAATTGGGCTGAGGCTAATGTGGTGACCATAAAAAATAAGAACAACTTTAATTTTTTCAAGAAGAATTCGCGCTTAGTTAATTTTACCAGCGTTAAGATATAAAATTAACTCAATCCCTGTACACCTCAATAGCCCTATTCTCTATGGCAGAAAGCCACTCCAAATTTTGTTGCTCCCATAAAATGGCGAGGCTATCTAAAGGGCTGGGATGTTGTTTGGGTTTGTAGTTGTCAAAATCCTGAAAAAGAAGGCCCTTGACTTGCTGTTTGTTTTTCCCTACCCTAAAACGGGTACCTCCCCCATTGGTATGGTAAGAATAGGCCATATAATCTATTTCAAAACGCAGGCTGTGTATCCAATAGTAAAATTGGTCTTGAAAATCTTCACCACCCCCTTCTTGTTTAAAAGTAATGGCCAACTGGTGGTAGCTTTGATTGTTTAACTGAGTTAAACCCTTGTATTCTGCCACCACCGCCTGGTCCTGAAGTCCCAAGGGCAACTGTGCAAAATAAAGCACCGAATTTAAAGAATTGGCATAGACCGTTTGCAGTGAATCTGAAAGTACTACAACTTGGCCATTTCGGGTCCTTTCAAAAGTGCTAAAATTGGTCCAAATGTCTTTGGTAAGTCCCAAACTGTCTTGCTTTTCTCTGGAATAACGGACACCAGAAGCGTCCCTGTTCACCTCGTAGTGGTAATCCCTAAAATTGAAGGCTATTTCAGTGGGTTTTCCTAGGTTCCATCCGTGGGCTGCAACCGTCTTTTGAATGAGGCTATCTGCATCCATTTCAGGCGTTAACCCACAAGAAAACAACAACAATCCAAAAAAACCCAACACATATTTTGCCATAACAATCATTTATTTATGATTCATGGGTAAATATACCCTCAATTGGGGTGTGAAACAAATGGGCCAATTTAAAAGCCAAAGGCAAAGAGGGATCAAATTTTCCTTTTTCAATGGCATTGATGGTTTGGCGAGATACCCCTACTTTATGGGCCAAATCTTCTTGTGTTAATTGGTGCCTGGCCCTGAGTTCTTTAATGCTATTTTTCATTTATAACGCCTTGTATTAATGGCTAATCCCGCCAAATATGTCAAACTAATCACAATAGTCATAAAAGCAAAGTCCATTTTAAAACCCAGTAAATCTTGCTGCTCTAAGATAGACAATCCCAAACCCAAGACTACTGCCACACCCAAACTAATAGCCATGGCCTCTAAATGCATGCGCTGTTGCAGCTCATCAAGGTTTAAAATGTGTTTTCTGTTGGCCAAAATCATGGCAGCTCCTGTGATTAAAAACAAAGCTACACCTGCGTAAGTGTAAAGAGAATTCTCCCATAACATTTCAGGGCCAAAAGTAGCTAGTGCTGTACTGAGCACCCAAATCATGGTCCAAACAGCCAATCTCTTGGTGCTTTTGTGCTGTAATTCTTTAAAAGATTCTGTAGTTTTCATAAGTTATAAATGTAAATGTTACTTGCTATTTTGTAAAGTTTATTTGACAAATGTAATCAATTTTTTAAAATGTAAAGGAAAGTTGACTTTTTTAAATTGTATATACAAATTGTCTTTAAAATACTCAAGAATTAAACACTTTTGTAACGTTTGCATTTCTGTGTCGTCTTTAAAGGGTAACAACCACATGGAGACTGACCTATTACTTATGAAACATCGCTTAAATATTTTTGCCCCTTTCTTAGGTGCACTCTTTATGGTATCGGCCCTGTGGGGCCAAGAAACCGCTCAGAAAATAGAAAGGTTTCAGGTGCCTGAATTTGACGGAGTGGTAGGGGAACAGGAGTGGGCGAATACACAGAAATTCCTGATCAATTACGAGATAGATCCCGGCAATAACACCCCTTCAGAAAACCTTACAGAAGTATTTGTGGGCTATTCAGAGACCCATTTATACGTTGGATTTATAGCCTATACAGACATGAAAACCCTGAGGTCTTCTATTAGAAATAGGGATGAAGCTTGGAATGACGACCTGGTGATGTTTGGTATAGACACCTATGGAGACGGCAGGTATTTGGTTAATTTTGGTGCCAATGCAGAAGGCAATCAGGTAGATATGAAATTCACCGCAGACGGAAATGACGACGAGTCTTACGATATAAATTTTGAATCCAAGGCCAGCAAACAAGAAAACGCTTACCATGTAGAACTCAAAATTCCTTTTAATGTCCTTCAGTTTAAAAAAGCCCTTAAATATGATTGGAACATCCTTTTATACCGCTCAACTTACACAGGGGAAAACAGGAGCCAAAACCTAAATATTGCCATAGATAGAAACAACAATTGCCTTCCCTGTCAGGCGGTGAGCACCATTCATCTAGAAGGGATTAAATCAGAAAACAGATTGCTTTTTACCCCTAATATGGTGGGAAGTTGGTCTGGAGAAAAAGTAGCGGGGGCGCTTTCTTACGGGGCATTAGATGCAGGCGTTGGACTCAGCGGACTCATAGACCTCAACAATACGGCCTCTTTGGAATACACCATTAATCCAGACTTTTCTCAGGTAGAAGCAGACGTTTCTCAAGTCACCGTAAACAATACTTTTGCAGTGGAATTTCCGGAGCGTCGTCCTTATTTTAACGAGGGAAATGACATGATTGCTTCTGAACTTAATACGGTGTACACCAGGGCTATTAATCAACCGCTTTTTTCTTCAAAACTCATCTCTCAGGGGGAGAAAAATAGGGTGTATTGGCTCACTGCCTACGACGAATCTTCTCCGTATTTAGTGGCAGGAGAAAACGAGTCCGTACTAGAGCAAGGGGGAGCGTCTTATGCAAATATATTAAGGTACCAGCGCACTTTTAAAGGGGGTTCAAATGTGGGCTTTTTAACCACCAACCGATTTTTTACAGATGGAGGCTCAGGAAATACCTTTGGACTCAACGCCCTGTATAGGATGAAGGAAAAATATGCTTTTACGGCAGAATTCAGTAAGAGTATGGTACAAGAACCTGAAGCAGATTGGATAGACAATAGCGGGCGTATTAAAGACAAGAGTATTGCCTTAGATGGGGAGTCTCTCAAGGGAGATGCCTTGGCCTTAAAGGTGACTAGAAATACCAAACACTGGAATTCAGAAGCCTTTTATGAGCATTATAGTCCCCATTATCAGACGCCCCTTGGGTTTATTACCCGAAACAGTATTAAAAGGGTGTTTTTAGGTCATGGGTATCAGCACTTTTTTGAAAAAGAAAATACCCTGAGGCAATTGAATGTCTTTACGGGTAGTGAGGTCATTCACAATTACGACGGTTTAAAAAAATACAGCACTTTAGGAGGGGAACTTTCCATGCAATTGGCGGGAAATATTTATATGGAATTCAGCAAATGGCTGGTACTCAATGAGGAATTTGAAGGTTTTAACGCCACCAATATGCCCGAAAACAACTTTTTCATTCGTTTCAGCCCTTCCGAAAAAGTAAATATGAGAATATTCACTTCTTGGGGAGAGAATATTTTTTACGACAACATTCCTGAAGTGGGTAAAAACTTCTTCTTAGGGAGTTTTAACAATTTCCAACTCAGTCCTAAATGGTCCGTAAGCCCAAGTATTCGCTACTCAAAATTGGGTCATTTAGACGGGAAAAATACTTTTTATGAAGGTTATATTCTCAGGGGAAATACCAATTTTCAGTTCAATCAAAACCTCTCTCTTCGATTGGTTTCAGAAGTAAATTCCTTTAGCGAAGGGGCATTTGTACAAACTTTGCTCAAATGGAACCCCAATCCGTTCACCATATTTTACATTGGGGGCACCAATGGATATTCCTACGCAGAACAAATTGGAGACCTGCGCGTAGATGGGGTAAACCTCTACTTTAAATTTCAGTACCAATTTGGTTTGTAGGTATCTTTAAGATAATAGTAGGTAGTGGCACGCATTTAATGGTTTATTAACGTTTAGTTCATTTTTAAAATACAAATGCACACCACCTTTGTACAGCGTGCTAGCCACGTAGGTTTCTTAATAACGTACTGGTTTTTGTCGGTCATGCGTTAGAAATCTTGCAGCTGTCCTTAGGGGCAGCTGCTTTTTTTTAAATCTTTATTATATCATAACACCCAAGTTACAATAACTTAACATTAGTAATGGTTCTTTGCACCAGACAAAAACCAGTACCATGCAATTATTTAAAAAAGCAGTCATTTTAGCCTGCCTTTGTTTTTCTTTTAGCCTAAGCGCACAAGAAACCCCAGCACCCAATTTTGGAAAAGGCCTATTTAATCTAGTAGGTAAAGACAGTACTTGGACCATGAAAATTGGTGCGAGAATGCAAATTTTAGCCATCGCTAACTGGAAAGAAAGTGCGTCAGGAGACTTTGAAACCCAAGAAAGCAATATGCTCATTAGAAGGGCCCGCTTAAAATTTGACGGGTTTGCTTATTCCCCAAAATTAAAATACAAATTAGAGCTAGGACTCTCCAACAGAGATATTTCAGGTGGTTCCATTTATACCGGAAACACCCCAAGGTATATATTAGACGCCGTAGTGATGTGGAATTTTCATGGAAACTGGGAATTGTGGTTTGGGCAAACCAAACTACCAGGAAATATTGAGCGGGTTATTTCCTCAGGGAATTTACAACAAGTAGACCGTTCCTTACTCAACAGCCGCTTTAATATAGACCGTGATATGGGGGTGCAATTGAGGCACAAAACCAAAATAGGCAAACACTTTTTAATGCGAGAAAAGTTTGCTATTTCACAGGGAGAAGGTAGAAATATTACTGGTGGAAATTTAGGGGGTCACCAATTTACCAGCCGTATAGAGCTTTTGCCTTTTGGGGCTTTTAAAAGCAAAGGAGCCTACAGTGGGTCAGATTTAAAAAGAGAAAATTCCCCAAAACTTATGATAGCCGCTACATACGACAGCAATCAAAATGCCGTAAAAAACAGGAGCAATATGGGGTCTTATATGGAAACTGATGCTGGTCTGTTTCAAACAGATATAAATACCTGGTTTATAGACGGTATGTTTAAGTACCGCGGTTTTTCCTTTATGGGTGAATACTCAGACCGCAGTGCAGCTAATGCAATAGCTAAAAATCTGGACGGATCAGAAACAGGTTCGGTAGTGCAAGTTGGAAAAGGCATTAACTTACAAAGTGGTTTTTTACTAAAAAACAATATTGAAATCTCAGGGAGGCTCACTAAAATCACCCTAGACCAAGTCATCACAGGAAAAGTTCCAGAAACCCAATACACTGTGGGTGTATCTAAATATATAGTGGGACACAAATTAAAAGTGCAATCTGATTTTAGCTACTTAGACAGTCCCGGCGCTTCCAATAAACTCATGTACAGACTTCAATTAGACTTACATTTTTAACCTTAAGATAACCTCAAATACCCAAAATTAAGAGTACATTTAAACCCTTTTAAAATAGATTATGGACAATTTATATATTTTAATGTTGGCCGCACTTGCGGTATTGGCTATTGCAGATTTAGTGGTTGGTGTGAGCAATGACGCCGTGAATTTTTTAAACTCTGCCATTGGATCTAAAGCCATCTCTTTTAAAACCATTATGATCGTTGCCTCTATTGGAATTGCCATGGGTGCTATTTTTTCTAGCGGTATGATGGAAGTGGCTAGAAAGGGTATTTTTAATCCTGGAGAATTCTATTTTAATGAGATCATGTTCATTTTTATGGCCGTGATGATCACCGATATTTTATTATTGGACTTTTTTAATACCCTAGGAATGCCCACCTCTACTACGGTTTCTATTGTATTTGAACTACTAGGTGCTTCTGTAGCCATGGCATTAATAAAAATAAGCAACCAAGGTGGCGCTTTTTCAGATGTTGTGCAGTACATAAACACCTCAAAAGCGGCAGATATTATTTTTGGTATTTTACTCTCCGTAGTTGTCGCGTTTTCTATTGGCGCTATTGTTCAGTGGGTTTCTAGGATATTACTTTCTTATAATTTTGAGAAAAAACCCAACTGGGTTTCTGCTGTTTTTGGCGGTATTGCTACTTCTTCAATTACCTACTTCATTTTAATGAAAGGAATAAAAGGAACTGCCATAGCAGGAGAAAATTTAGAGATACTCGGTGGTCAAACTATTAAAGATTTCTTAGAAACAGAGGTTTGGAGTCTCATCCTTGTGAATTTATTAATATGGTCCTTAATATCATACCTGCTTATTTCATTAGCTAAAATTAATATCTATAAGTTTATTATCGTCATAGGTACTTTTGCTTTGGCTTTAGCTTTTGCTGGAAACGACTTAGTTAATTTCATTGGTGTACCTATTGCTGCCTGGCAATCTTATGAAGCTTGGAGCATGTCTGGTATTCCAGCTGCAGAGTTTAGCATGAACATTTTGGCTAAAAAAGTGCCAACGCCTACCTTTTTATTATTTGCATCAGGAATGGTCATGGTGGCTACGCTATGGTTTTCTAAAAAAGCGAGATACGTTGCAGATACAGAAATTAACCTGGCTAGAGAGGGAGAATCCAAAGAGCGCTTTAACCCAAACTTCTTATCCAGAGGAATTGTGCGTTTCGCCATGAGCATTTCAAATTACTCACAAGCCATTCTTCCTAAAACATGGCAAGACAAATTAGACGCACAGTTTCAAAAACCAGTCATTTCATTATCCAAAGACAAGAACTTTGAACTGCCCGCTTTTGACATGGTCAGGGCTGCAGTAAACCTTGTGGTTGCTGGTATATTAATATCTATTGCCACTTCCTATAAATTGCCCTTATCTACAACTTACGTCACTTTTATGGTGGCCATGGGAACCTCATTGGCAGACAAAGCCTGGGGAGCAGAAAGCGCCGTATATCGTGTAGCTGGAGTGCTCAATGTCATAGGAGGATGGTTTGGAACGGCGCTAATTGCATTTGTAGCTGCTGGAATTATTTTAACAATCATCTCTATAGGTCAAGGAACAGCCATTGGCGTGTTGCTTATTTTGGCTATATTCTTATTGGCTAGAAACTACGTTAGTTACAACAAAAAAAGCAAAGAGTTTCAAGCAGAGGACAGCCTTAGAAAAGCAGAGAGCAGTTCTATTCAAGGGGTTATAGAAGAGAGTGCAAACAACATTTCTAACGTGATTAGAAGAACCCAGAACATCTATTCTAATGCAGTTACAGGACTGGCAAAACAAGATCTTGAACTGCTTAAAAAGAATAAGAAACAAGGGGCCAAATTGGCCGACGAAATAGAAGACCTACGCAACCACATATTCTACTTTATTAAAAATCTAGATGAGTCTAGTGTTCGTGCAAGTGATTTTTACATCTCCACCATTACACACCTCACAGATGTGTCTCAATCTTTGGATTACATCTCCAAAGTGAGCCACAAACACGTAAACAACAACCACAAAAAGCTTAAATACAACCAACTCAAAGAGCTAAAGGAATTAGAAAACCTTTTTGAAGAAGAATTATTTACTAAAACTAAAGTCATCTTTGAAAACCGTAATTTTAATGATATTGGAAAAGTCCTAGCGGTAAAACCAACACTGTTAAAATTCGTTTCTGAAAAGATTGAAACACAGGTAGCCAGGATCAGAACAGAAGAAACAAGTCCAAAAAACTCCACTTTGTACTTCTCCATTCTCCTAGAGACAAGAGACCTTCTCAATGCAATAATGACCTTATTAGAACTCTATTACAGATCATATGACGCAGACATTACGCCTGCGAGTGTTGAAGAGTAAATACCTAAATATTTTCCCAAATAAAAAAGAAGCCGCTAATAGCGGCTTCTTTTTTATTAAAGAATTTACACATTATAAATTATTATCTTTAAGCGAATTATTTACTAATAGCAACCATCAAAATACAAATACATCAAATTAAACAACCCCATGAATTTGATAAAAAAAACCAAATGGGCGGCGCTTAGCTTGTTGCTTTTTGCCTGTCAAAACCAAGTAGAATCCCCTAAAACAGAAGACCTCAATAATTTTCAGTTTTTAGAAATTACCATTCCTGAGCTTCAAGAAGGCTACAAAAATGGCGGCTGGACTATCAGAGATGTTATCGCTGCATACAGCAACCGTATAGACGCCATTGACCACAGCGGCCCCCAATTACATTCAGTCATTGTAGTGAACCCTGACGCTTTGGCCATAGCAGACTCCCTAGACAGGGTAGCCCCAGAGCAGAGGGGACCCTTACACGGTGTGCCCGTATTACTTAAAGACAATATAGACACTAAGGACCAGATGGCCACTACGGCGGGTTCTCGTGCCTTAGCGGGCTCTATGCCGCTACAAGACAGTGAAGTAGCGGCGCAATTACGTGCAGCTGGAGCCGTGATACTGGGAAAAGCCAACCTAAGCGAATGGGCCAATTTTAGAGGGCAAATGTCCAGCTCTGGATGGTCAGGAATTAATGGTCAAACCAAAAACCCTTATGTACTGACCAGAACCCCATGTGGGTCCAGTGCAGGAAGCGGGGTGTCTGTTTCTGCCAACCTCACGTTATTGGCAATTGGCACAGAAACCAACGGATCTATCGTTTGTCCATCAACCGCCAACGGAATTGTGGGCATTAAACCCACGGTAGGACTCATTAGTCGTGCTGGAATTATCCCTATTTCTTATACCCAAGACACGGCAGGGCCCATGGCCCGTACCGTGGCCGATGCCGTAATAGCTCTAGGCCCACTCACCAGCCAAGATCCTAGAGATGGAAAAACAGCAGCAAACAGAGGCAAAGCATTAAAAGATTACACCCCCTATCTCAAAAAAGACGGCTTAAAAGGAAAACGTATTGGATGGTTTAAAGCTGCTTTTGGCACCCATGCCACTACAGATAGCCTCACCCTAAAAGCCATCGCGGTGCTCAAGGCGCAGGGTGCAACAATTATAGAAATTGATCAAATTAATGAGCGAAGCACTGGAGCCCATTCATTCCAAGTTATGCTAACAGAATACAAAGCAGGACTCAATGATTATTTTGCCAGCCTTGGCCCAGACGCAAAAATTAAAAATTTAGAAGACCTCATTGCCTTTAATAAACAGGATTCGGTAGAACTCAAATACTACAACCAAGCCTATTTGGAAATGGCCTTAGAAAAAGCAGGGCTAGACAGTAAAGAATACCTAGACCATTTAGAAGCCCTCAGAAAAGGAAGCAGAGACAATGGAATAGACAAGGTCATAGCAGCACACCAATTAGACGGTTTTGTAGCCCCTACTGGATCTCCAGCATGGAGTATAGATTGGTTGAACGGAGACAACTACCATGTGTCCAGTTCTTCGCCCGCCGCCTGGGCCGGCTACCCCAATATAACCGTTCCTATGGGAGCTGTGCACGGTCTGCCAGTAGGACTATCGTTCTTTGGCACCGCTTGGAGTGAGCCTAGCCTGATAGAAATGGCCTATGGCTTTGAACAGGCCACCAAAGCCAGAATTGTTCCCACCTTTAGGGCTTGGGATGCAGAGTAATCAAATAAAATAATCCTTATCTTTTTAAAATGAAATCATTTTTTTACACCAAAGCCTTCCTATTTATTTTTTGCTTAATGGTGAATTTTAGCAGAACTGAGGCACAAGAGACCCCCCAACCTAATTATGATCTAGCGGCTAAATTTTCCCCCACCCAATTGGCTAAAATGGTCCATTCTACAGAGGTGAGCCCCCACTGGTTAAAGAATGGCAATAGGTTCTGGTACCAATACAAAACCACAGAAGGATCTAATTATTACCTAGTAGATGCAGACAAGCGCAGCAAAACCAAATTGTTCAACAATGATCAAATGGCAGCTTGGCTCACTGAAATTACCAATGATCCTTATGATGGGCAACACCTGCCAAAATTTAATTTTGAGTTTGTAAACAAGGAGCGGGCCATTCGCTTTAGGGTCACTTCCTCGGAACTCGTTGCTGTAGTAAAAGACAGCTCGGATTTAAAAGATAAAGAAGGGGAAGGCAATAAAGCATTGGCCAAAGGCCAAAAAAAGCCTAAAAAAGAAAAGAAGGTATTTCTTTTAGAGTACACGCTTGGGGGGAACGGACTCAAGGTCATTAGCCACGAAAAGGAGGCTAAAAAGGACTATAAAAAATGGGCCAATATTGCCCCGGATTCCTCAGTGGTTTTATTTTCTAAGGAGTACAACCTCTATTGGATGGACAAGGAAAACTTCCTTAAAGCAGTAAAAAATGAGAAAGATTCCACTATTGTAGAAAACCAATGGACCACCGACGGCGAGGAGCATTTTGGCTACGGTGGAGGGAGCAGGGGAAAAGACAATGAGGAGGTTGAAAAAGAAAAAAAAGACCGTAAATACGTCTATGGACATTGGACAGATAATGGCGAAAAATTTGTCTTCCAAAAGACAGATAGTAGGGCGATTAAAGACCTTTGGGTCATTAATTCAGTAGCAGACAAAAGGCCTACGCTGGAAACCTATAAGTACCATATGCCTGGGGAACAGGAGTTTTACAAAAGGGAACTCTTGGTGTTTGACATTCCCTCTAAAACCCATAAAAAGATCGCTTTGGACACGCTGAGACAGCAGAGTCTTGACGTGTATAGCCGCCCGAGCCTCCCTTCTACCTACGACGATGATTTTAGACCCAGCCTACTCTTGTCTAAAAAGGAGAAAATTTACTTTAATGTCATTAGTCGGGACCGTAAAAAGATGGAAGTCTGCGTGGCAGATATTAAAACCGGCACGGTGAAAGTGCTCATTGAGGAACGCATGAACACCTATATTGAATCTAGGGATTTGGTGCTGTTAAACAATGAAACCCAAATGATTCATTGGTCTGAACGCGACGGTTGGGCCCATTTTTATCTGTATAATTCAGACGGTAGCCTGCGCAATAGAATTACCCGAGGGCCTTTTCACTCAGAGGAAGTGAGCGGGGTAGATGAAAAATCTGGAATGCTTTATTTCACTGCACACGGGCTGCAAAAAGGACTGGATCCTTATTATGAACACCTCTATGCAGTGCCTTTAGGTGGTGGAACACCTAAGGCCTTAAATCCTGGAGATTTTACGTCTAGCACCCGTCCTTCTGACAAGCACAATTATTTTGTAAGTAATTATTCTAGGGTCAATACCGCTCCAAAATCTGAATTGAGAAATGCGTCTGGGCAATTGGTGCTAGATTTGGAAACTGCAGATTTATCTGCACTATTTGACGCTGGCTACCAATTTCCTGAGCCTTTTAAAGTTAAGGCAGACGACGGCATTACAGACATTTATGGGGTCTTGTACAAGCCCTTTGATTTTGATGAAAATAAAGTGTACCCACTCTTAGAGTATGTCTATCCTGGCCCCCAAACAGAGGCTGTAAATAAGGCGTTTTCGGTGAGAATGGATCGTTTGGACCGAATGGCCCAGCTGGGTTTTGTGGTGGCTACCATGGGAAATAGAGGGGGTCATCCAGACCGCTCAAAATGGTACCATAACTACGGTTATGGCAACCTAAGGGACTACGGGCTAGCAGATAAAAAATATGTGGCCGAGCAATTGGCCAACCGCCATGCTTTCATAGACATTAATAAGGTGGGTATTTTTGGCCACTCAGGAGGTGGCTTTATGTCTACCGCGGCCATGTTGGTTTATCCAGATTTCTTTAAGACGGCAGTTTCTGCGGCTGGAAACCATGACAATTCTATGTACAATTCATGGTGGAGTGAAACCCATCATGGGGTGTTAGAAGAAATGGACGAAAAGGGAGAAGTGCGTTACCAATACGACATTGACAAAAACCAATCTCTAGCAGCAAATCTAAAGGGATCATTGCTATTGGTCACTGGCGACATAGACAACAATGTACATCCTGGCGCTACCATCAGAATGGCCAACGCACTGATCAAGGCACACAAACGCTTTGACTTTAAATTACTTCCTGGCCAAAGACACGGTTTTGGTAATATGACAGAGTATGCTTTTTGGCTGCGTGCAGACCATTTTAGCAAACACCTTTTAGGCGTGACTGCTACTGAGGTAGACCTGCTGCAGATGAATAGGAATGTTCCACAAAATAAATAGAAAATTATTGTTTTACCAGCCGCTTCTTGCTGTACTTGTTAGAAGCGGTGTTGGGTGGTAGTTGCTTTACAACTGTTTGCTTTTTTGCTATACCAGGTGTTTGCGTCAAAGTTTGGGTATTGCTTTTTAAAGACCCACAACCCACCATTAGACCAAAAATTACTATGGAAACAAATGCTTTCATGACTTTTTTTACTAAAAATAAGACTTACTGATGAAAATGTCAAATTTTATATTACATTTGTATATACAATAGTTGTATATACATTTAGTTTTTTATTATGAAAACAGTCTTACATACTTCAGACAGCAGGGGAAATGCCAACCACGGTTGGCTGCAATCTCACCATACTTTTAGCTTTGCCGGATACCAGCATCCAGAGCGGCATCATTTTGGCGTACTCAGGGTGTTGAATGACGACACCGTAGCAGGAGGCATGGGTTTTGGCACTCACCCCCATAGAGACATGGAAATTGTTTCTATCCCATTAGAGGGAGACTTAAAACACCTAGATAATACCGGAACTGAGGCCCTGATTAAAAATGGCGATGTTCAGGTAATGAGTGCAGGAAGTGGGATTGAACACAGTGAGTACAACGCCAATAAAGACAAAACGGTTAAATTTTTACAAATCTGGATTATACCTAAAGTAAAAGGGGTCACTCCCAGGTACCAACAAATTACTTTAGACCCAACACAAAGCGCCAACAAACTTCAGCAAATACTCTCTCCAAACCCAAATGATCAAGGGGTCTGGATACACCAAGATGCTTGGTTCCATTTGGGAAGCTTAGAAAAAGGAACTGAACTAAAATACCGATTAAAAGACCCAAAAAACAATGGGGTGTACGCTTTTGTTATTCAAGGCTCATTGGAAGTCGCTGGTACACTTTTATCACACAGAGATGGATTAGGGATCACCGAAGCCAATGAATTTGACATAAAAGCGTTTGAAGACAGTGAAATTTTACTCATGGAAGTGCCTTTGGGATTGCCTAGGCTATAGTAATACTTAAACTTCTGGAGGCCTAAAAAGGTTTTACCCAAAATTTATTCTATTTTTGGGTAAAACCTATATATGAAAACGGAACAAAATTTTAAAAACCATCCCATACTAATCAAAGGATTTCACGGTTTGTTATTTTTAAGCATACTCGCCCTTTTAGGCGGTGGTGTGAGTTACTTATTATTGGCAGAAGAAGGACACGCCTACCCTGCTACCTTATTTATTTTAACCTCTTGGATATTTGTTGTCATGATGTGGTACACCAGACAATTCCCCTTAAAAGCACAAGACAGGGCTATAAGAGCAGAAGAAAGCTTGAGACATTACGTACTCACCGGGAAATTGTTGCCCACAGAACTTCGAATGGGACAAATCATTGCCCTCCGCTTTGCGCCAGATGAGGAATTTTTGCCATTAATAGACCGAGCAATTAAAGAACAATTGACCCAAAAAGAGATTAAAATGGCTATTAAAAACTGGAAACCAGATTACAACAGGTTGTAGTTTATAAAGCCGTTCAATTTCATTATAAGAAAAAACAATAGGTTTTATTCTTTTCATACCTAAATCTAATATAACTTGTTGTGGTCTAATAAAAAGTCACAGCAATTATGGAACATTATTCAGGAAATGAGGGCGCGAAGTGTCCTTTCTCACAAGGAGCCATTAAAAGTGCCGCAGGAAAAGGTACCTCAAACAAAGATTGGTGGCCCAACCAACTCAATATTAATATACTCAGACAACACGGCAAAGCATCTAATCCTATGGATGAAGGCTTTGACTATAAAAAAGCATTCCAAGGCTTAGACCTAAAAGCGCTCAAGCAAGATTTATACAACCTCATGACCGATTCTCAGGATTGGTGGCCGGCAGACTTTGGACACTACGGTCCTTTCTTTATTCGCATGGCTTGGCACAGTGCAGGAACCTATAGAATAGCAGACGGACGTGGTGGCGGAGGAACCGGCGCACAGCGTTTTGCCCCTCTAAATAGCTGGCCAGACAACGGAAACTTAGACAAGGCAAGGCTCTTGCTTTGGCCCATTAAAAGAAAATACGGCAACAAAATATCTTGGGGAGATCTAATGATTCTCGCAGGAAACTGTGCCTTAGAATCTATGGACTTTAAAACCTTTGGTTTTGGGGGTGGAAGAGAAGATATTTGGGAACCTGAGCAAGATATCTATTGGGGCTCTGAAGGAAAATGGCTGGAAAACCAAAGGTATTCTGGGGACAGGGATCTAGAAAACCCACTCGCTGCAGTGCAAATGGGTCTTATCTATGTGAACCCAGAGGGACCAGACGGACACCCTGATCCTTTGGCTTCTGCCAGAGACATTAGGGAAACTTTTGGAAGAATGGCCATGAATGACGAAGAAACAGTAGCCTTAATCGCTGGAGGTCATACCTTTGGTAAAACGCATGGAGCGGCTAATCCAGACGAATATGTAGGCCCAGAACCTGCTGGAGCACCTATTGAGGCGCAGAGCATGGGATGGGAAAATAGTTTTGGCACTGGAAATGCAGGAGACACCATTACCTCTGGTTTAGAAGTTACCTGGACCACTACCCCAACCAAATGGAGCAACAATTACTTTGAAAATTTATTTGGATACGAGTGGGAACTCACTAAGAGTCCTGCAGGAGCGCACCAATGGAAACCAAAAAATAATGGTGGTGTAGGAACGGTTCCAGACGCACATGACCCAAATAAAAGTCATGCTCCCATGATGCTTACCTCTGACATTGCCCTGAGAGAAGACCCTATCTATGAAAAAATTTCGAAACGCTTCTATGAGAATCCCGACGAATTCGCAGACGCTTTTGCTAGGGCTTGGTTTAAATTAACCCACAGAGATATGGGGCCTAAATCGCTTTATTTGGGAGAAGAAGTGCCACAAGAGACCTTGATTTGGCAAGACCCTATCCCAGCAACTTCTGGCCCAATAATCAACGAAACTGACATTAAAGCGTTAAAACAACAATTGTCCAATAGTGGCATAACCAATGCAGAAATGGTGCAAACTGCATGGGCGTCTGCCAGTACTTTTAGAGGCTCGGATAAAAGAGGTGGTGCCAATGGTGCAAGGATAGCCTTGGCACCACAGAAAGATTGGGCCGTAAACCAGCCGGAGACCCTAGCAAAGGTACTAGACAAATACCGTGAAATCAAAAACGCTTTTAACGCAGCACATGCTACTCAAGTATCTTTAGCAGACCTAATTGTGCTTGGGGGAAGTGTAGGAATAGAACAAGCGGCAGCTGCAGCAGGGCACAAAATAGTCGTGCCTTTTACTCCGGGAAGAACAGACGCCAGTCAAGAAGAAACAGATGTGCTTTCTTTTGCAGTACTTGAGCCACAGGCAGACGGGTTTAGAAATTATGTAAAAACCAGGTTCTCTGTTTCAGATGAAGAGTTACTATTAGACAAAGCACAATTATTGACCCTTAGCCCTGTTGAAATGACCGTTTTAGTTGGGGGAATGCGCATGCTAGACACAAATTATGATGGAAGTACCCACGGAGTTTTTACTAAAAACAAAGGGGCTTTAAGCAATGATTTTTTTGTACAGCTTTTAGACCTAAGCACCAAATGGGAAGCCGCAAATGAAGAAGAAGACCTCTTTATGGGAAGGGATAGAAAAACGGGCGCCCTTAAATGGAGTGCTTCTAGGGTAGACCTTATCTTTGGTTCTAATTCTGAATTGCGCGCATTAGCTGAGGTGTATGCTTGTGATGACAGCCAAGACAAGTTCTTATGTGACTTTGTCGCAGCTTGGACTAAAGTAATGGAGTTGGATCGTTTTGATCTTAAATAAGTAATCAGGTGGTTTGCAAACTGGTTATTAAACCGCCCAAAGATTGTAAGGCCTTGTTTTTGGACAGACCAAAACAAGGCCAATTACAAGCCTATTTGGCCCAACAACTCTCCTATACCCCTTTTGTTTTTAACAGTGTCCTTGGGGTTTTTATTTTTACTAAAAAAACCCAAACCACAGAAACCTTATCCCTTTGGGTGAACCATTTTTTAGAGATGGAAAAACTCCACCCAGAGCGACTCATAGACACCTCAAATGACCCTCGGTTTTTCAAAAGGGTCACAATGGGTGTATTGGGAAACGAAAAGGCATCGGCCTTGGCCTGGAAAAGACACCTCAACAGTTTTATCTTTCAAGTAAATCCATATCAATTCAAAGGATCCGCTGGCATTAAAGTATTTCAAAGAATACAAAAAACCGTCTCCAAACAAGGCAGTGCTTCCCAAAAAAAATACTTCAAACAACGCCTTAAACTCCTTAGAAATAGGGTGTCTCTAAGCGGTATTGAATCATTATGGAAGGGTTAATAGTGAAACTATTCTTTTTTTAAAGTAGGATAACTCACCCCCAGTTGTTCTAAATAAGTGTCGTACTTTTTTTCGTTGTAGTAAAAAGTTTTCAAAGCAGGTTTATATTGTTCCATGATATTTTTATTCAAATAGATTGGTGGTGCGTCCTGCTTAGTAATCATTGGCGTGTACTTGGTTTCTTTGGTCTGAACCTCGTCAAAATAGGTCCAAGCCTCTTTAACCAATTCAGGTTTCAAGAGCAAGTCTAAAACAGTTGCAGCAACTACCTTAGCTCCAGCAGTAACTCCTTTGTGAGCGATGGGCGTAGCCATTGCAATTGCGTTGCTCCAATGGTGGCCTTGAAGACCCGGAATATTAGACGGAAAACGAAGCGTGACAGTAGGTACTGTCCAAGAAACGTCCCCAATGTCGTCACTTCCCCCACTTACTGGCTGTTCTACAGGAGGCTGAATGCCTTTTAAAGTGGTCGCTAAGCCATCTGTAGTTTTAGAGGATACTTCTTTTTGAACCGCTTTTGCAAGCGTCTGATCTGCTTCTGACCAAGTGGGCAAACCTATACTTTGAATATTGGCATCCATTGTTTCGGCAATAACCTTATTAAAATGTCTGGGCCAAGCAGTTCCTAAAATCTCACTATTTACCTCTGTTCCTGTCATGAGTGAGGCGCCTTTAGCAATATCGTTTGCTGTGGCATACATTTCCATGATTCCTTGGTAAGTAACGTCTCTAAAATAATACCAAATTGTCGCTTTAGAAGGGACAACATTAGGTTGGTCACCTCCATCTGTAAAAATAGAGTGAGACCTTTTTAAAGGATCTAAGTGCTCTCTTTTATAATTCCACCCAATATTCATGAGTTCTGCAGCATCTAAAGCGCTTTTACCTCTCCACGGAGCGCCTGCTGCATGAGCAGCCTCTCCATCAAAAGTGTATGCTACTGAAATTAAACCAGTCCCTGAAGATTGGCCCCAAGAGACACCCATATTACTACTCACATGGGTGAAAATACATAAATCAATATTGTCGAATAAACCATCTCTAGTGTACCATGCTTTGGCAGCTACTAATTCCTCTGCAATTCCAGGCCACAAGACTAGTGTACCTCCAATTTTTTCTTTTTTCATAATTTTTTGAACTGAAAAAGCAGCAGTAATATTTAAAGGAATTCCTGCATTATGCCCCTCTCCGTGACCAGGTGCGCCCTCAACAATTGGCTTGTGATAAGCCACTCCAGGGTACTGAGAGGCCTTTGGAATGCAATCCACATCGCTACCTAAAGCAATTACTGGACCTGGGCCATTTGACCATCTAGCAAACCAGGCAGTTGGTATACCTGAGACCCCGTACTCTATTGTAAACCCCTCTTTTTTTAAAAGATCTGTTAGGTACTTTGAAGAGGCTTCTTCTTGGAATCCCAATTCTGAAAAGCTAAATATTTTGTCTACCATTACCTGACTCAGTTTCTCATTGTCTTGCACCCACTGTATAGCCAATGTTTTAAGTGCCTCATTTTTTTCAGGAGTGATATTCTCTTGACCCAATAGGGAAAAAGAAGCTAGTAGCGATAAGCTGACAAAAAAAGCAGTGATTGGTTTCATATCAAAAAAATTAGGTTTCATTAAATATAAAAAAAACCTAAAGTTATTGCGGTCTTAGTTGTGATAAAATATTGATAAATTGCAGATAAAATTATTGTCATGAGCGCATTTTTCAAAAACAAAACCATTTGGATCACCGGAGCCTCTTCTGGAATAGGCTTGGCATTGGCCAAAGAAATCTCTTCTCAAGACTGTACCTTAATTCTTTCTGCAAGAAGAGAAAAAACCTTGGAAGAAGCTGAGGAACTGTGCCATAAAAACGCCCGTATTCACCTGCAAATACTGGATCTTGAAGACACGGAAAGCCATAAAAAAAAGGTGGCAGAGGTGCTTGAAAAAGTGGGGGCTGTTGACCTTCTCATTCACAATGGAGGAATTAGCCAGCGTTCACTTGTCAAAGACACTGACTTCTCAGTAGACAAAAAACTCATAGACACAAACTACTTGGGCACGGTCAGTCTCACTAAAGCAATCTTACCCTCCATGCTGAAAAATGGACGCGGACACTTTGGGGTAGTCACCAGTCTTACCGGTATAATTCCCTCGCCATATAGGTCTGGCTATGCTGCCTCTAAACACGCATTGCACGGTTTTTTTGATTCCCTAAGGGCTGAATTAGAAGACAGTGGTATTTCTGTTAGCTTGTTAGCGCCAGGTTTTGTTAAAACACAGGTCTCCGTAAATGCCTTGGGTCCCAACGGAGAGGCTATAGGTATTATGGATCAGGCACAAGCCAATGGGATTAGCGCGGAACAATGCGCCAAAAAAATAATCAACGCATTAAAGCATGGCAAAAGAGAAGTCTATATAGGCCGTGAAAGTTATGCGGCTTATGTGAAAAGGTACTTCCCAGGCTTGTTTGCCAAGCTCATTAAAAGGGCCAAGGTACGTTAGAGTTTCTTGACGTATTCTGTAATAAGTACAATGGTTTGTCCGCCCACTTTGCCTTCAATATATTGGGCATTTTCTCTATCCAAAGAGATGCGCCTTACCGCAGTCCCTTGTTTGGCAACCATACTGCTGCCTTTTACTTTTAAGTCCTTAATAAGCACCACTGAATCTCCAGCTTCTAAAACAACACCATTTACATCTCTGTGAATGACCGCATCTGGTTTTTCTTCCCCATCTCCAGCAGCGGCTGCCCAGCTTAAAAGCGCTTCATCTAGGTACATTTGCTCCAATAAACTTGCAGACCATCCAAAAGACTTTAAGCGGTGTAACATGCGCCAAGCAAATACTTGCATGGCAGGCACTTCACTCCACATACTGTCATTTAAACAGCGCCAATGGTTTTGATCTCTCTCTTCTGCGTCTGCTTCTGAAATACATTTTTCACAAAGTAGTAGTTGGGCCTCTAGGCCACTCGTGGCAGATGCTGGCAGTTCATACACCACTAATTTTTCTGTAGCATTACAACATTCGCACTGCTCATTGGCTCTTTTCAAAAGAGATTTATCTATGCTCATCAGGTAAGTTTAAAGAGCTAAAATACATATATCTAAGCCTTTTAAGGGTGAAAAGAAACGTAGAATGGTTCTATTTAAAGAATCTGGCCTTAAGCCAAAAAGAAACCCTGACCAGAAGTATGAGTGCAGGCACTTCTACCAAAGGGCCAATAACACCCGCAAATGCTTGGCCTGAATTTAATCCAAAAACCCCTATAGCAACGGCTATAGCCAACTCAAAATTGTTCCCGGCTGCGGTGAAGGCCACCGCTGCAGTTTTGTCATAGGTTCCTCCTGCTGCTTTGGTCACAAAAAAGCCAATCACAAACATGAGGCTAAAATAAATGAGTAACGGAAATGCTATTACTAGAACATCTAAAGGAATAGTCACAATGAGCGCCCCTTTTAATGAAAACATGACCACAATGGTGAACAATAGCGCAATAAGTGTCCCTGGAGAGATGCTAGGAATGAATTTTTTCTCATACCAGTCCAGACCCTTTAGCGGTACTAAAATTTTTCTACTCAAAAAGCCCATCAAAAAAGGAAACCCTAAATAAATCAGTACAGATTCTGCAATAACACCTATGGATATGTCTACTATAGCCCCTTCAAATCCAAAGTATGGCGGCAAAACGGTAATAAACAACCAAGCATAAAAAGAATAGGCAAATACCTGAAAAACACTGTTCAAAGCCACCAGTCCTGCACCGTATTCAGCACTTCCTTCTGCCAAGTCATTCCAAACGAGTACCATTGCAATACACCTGGCCAAGCCAATTAAGATGAGTCCCACCATATATTCTGGATACTCTTGGAGGAATGTTAATGCCAATACAAACATCAAAATAGGACCTACCACCCAATTTAATAAAAGGGATACCCCTAAGATTTTTACGTTTTGAAATACTTTAGGCAAGAGGGCATAATTGACTTTGGCGAGTGGCGGGTACATCATTACAATGAGTCCAATCGCTATGGGAATATTAGTTGTTCCTACACTTAAATCATTAATAAAAATAGGGAAATAGGGAAATAAATACCCAATCCCCACACCCATACCCATGGCTAAAAAAATCCAAAAACTTAGGTATTGGTCTAAAAAGGATAATTGCTTTTTCATGGCTTAGGAAATTCGAGAAAATACATATTTAAGTTCTGTGGCTATCTGAATACTGCGCTCCCTGTAAACCCTTTCTTGCTGTGGACTGCCATCGGAGATTTTTGGGTCTTTAAAGGTCAGTCCAATTCGCTTTTCTGCCCCAGCAATAAAAGGACAGCCTTGGTCTGCTGCGTCGCAAGTCATAATGGCCGCAAAGTCTTTGGAAGGGTTTAAAGGATGATCTATTTTTTTTGAAAAACCTATGAGCGGTAGGGACCTTTCCGAATAGTGAATAGCATAGATGGGGTTTTCGCCCTCAGCGATAGGGTAAATGTCAAAACCTTGTGCTGCTAAGGTTTTAATTATCATAGGATATAAAGCGGTTGCTTCAGTACCCCCAGAATAACACAACACATGAGGCACTTTATGATAGGCCGCCATAGCCTGGGCCCAAATTTGCGAAAAATGACTTCGCCTAGAGTTGTGGGTGCAAATAAAATGAAGTTTTACTAGTGCTTGTGCCGTTTTCTTTTCTTGAATAAAAACGACCAATAGGTCTAAGATGTTTTTTCGCTCTTCAGAGAGCGTATTCAAGTCTAAGGCCTCAATAGTTTTGTATAATAGGGTGTTCATGCTATTTATAATTAACAACATCCACTCCCTGGTGTACATGCGTTCTTGTTCATCTCTGAAAGGCTTAGTTTTGGTTTGTCTGTAGGAATGCCACAGTTGTCTTTAGCCAAACAATCGGTGGCCTTAGCGGTGAGCAAAAAATGACTTCCATGAGTGGCTATCCCATAGGTTTCTATGGTTTGTCCCTGAAATTCAACTTCAATAGGAAGGTCTCCAATAGCCAAGGCTTTTTGCGCCATCTCTATAATGGAAATTAGTTTTTCAGGATGAAGTCTGTGGTCGTAATCTTCGGCAGACCAAAGTTGAAAATTAACCACTGAATTAGAACGCATGGTTCCACCACAGTCTACAAAGTCTCTAGTCACTTTCCCTACTTCAGTGACATGAAAATAAGGAGGCACAAAGGTGCCATTGGGCAATTGAAACCCAATTGTTTCCATTTTTTTTAATTCGTTTATAAATGCTAATAGTGTCATGGTATATGTATTAAATTAACAACAATCATTGGAGGTAGGCATTCCTGCAGCAAATAGACCGGCAAAAGTCTGGTTTGCCTGCTGCCAAGCCTCTGTGTCTATACAGTAACAAACACTGGTGCCTGAAATATTTCCCTTGATAAGACCGGTTTGCTTTAAGACGCTTAAGTGTTGAGAAATAGTGGGTTGGGCCAAACCAATCTCCAACACCAAGTCCCCACAAATACAGCTGTCCTGTTTAATTAAATGCTTTAAAATAGCAATTCTAGCAGGATGTGCTAAGGCTTTTGCTATTGCGGCAAGGGTATTGTCTTGATCCGTAAAAATAGCTGTTTTAGTGATTCCCATTTTTATATATTAATATATTGCAATATTACGATAAAAGATTAAAACACAAGAGGCTTCACCTTAGCTTATTATTAATTTATTACATTTAATGGACCAATACCTTTTAAATGAACAGAAATACATTTTTAAAGCAAAGCAGTGCATTAGCGGCACTCGCTTTAATACCGAGCAGTTGTGTGGTGTCATTTTCTAATACTTCTTTTCCTTTAGGACTCCAACTATACACGGTAAGAGATTTTATGGCCAAAGATCCCGTAGGCACCCTTAAAAAATTAAAAGCCATGGGATATTCGGATTTTGAGAGTTATGGCTTTGACACGGTGAACAAAACCTACTATGGGTATAGTGCCAACGAATTCAAGACTATTTTAGAAGACCTTGAATTGAGTACTTATACAGGTCATTATGGACTTCCTGGACTTATGGAGGCTTCAGAAACAGACTTAAAAAACTATGTAGACGCTTGTATTGAAGGGGCTAAAGCACTGGGAGATCACTATATTACTTGGCCAAAGCTAGGAGACGCATACCACACTTTAGAAGGCTACACCCTGTTGGTGCAAAAATTAAATGCAATTGGCGCTCAGGTGTCGGCCGCAGGCCTAAAATTGGCCTACCACAATTTTGGCTATGACTTTAATACCTATGGTGACAAAACAGGTATGGATTGGGTACTAGAAGAAACTGATCCAGATTTGGTTAAAATAGAAGTAGATTTTTATTGGGTCATGCATGCAGGCGTCATTTCCCCTAAAGCACTTATAGAAAAAGCTCCAGGAAGGTTTCCATTGTGGCATATTAAAGATATGGATAAAGTGACCAGAGACTATACGGAGCTTGGTAATGGGTCTATAGATTATACCAAAGTCCTTCCCAATGCCAAAACCGCTGGATTAGAGCGTTACTATATAGAACAGGGTGGGAATTTTGCGGTGAACTCCATGGAAAGTGTGGCAGAGAGTGCAAGCTATTTCAAAAAACATATCCAGGGGTTCATTTAATTGCGAAATTACCCATAAATAACACCCTTAATTTTCATTTTGTTAAATAGCGACGCAAACCAGTCGCAATGTCCTTATAATGCCGATATTTATGAGGTGTTATAATGATAACAATCGGTATAATTTAAATTGACCCTCATGCAACAACAGCGCCTAGAAGTATTTAAAAAAACAGTGAATAATACGTTTAACGTATACAATAGCCTTTTTCTAAATCTCCCTTACCGCAATATTGAAAATGTAGGTATGCTTATTCCACTCCTATTAGACCAGAGCAAAAAAGGTTTGGAAGCTGGAAAAAACCCACAGCAAATTTTGGAAGGTTTTTTTAAAGATTATGCCGGACTCACCACAGAAGAATCACAGATAGATTTTATGTTTCGTATTATCCAGTATGTGGAACGTCAGGTGGTGCTTTATGACAGTGTGGAAGATGCAGCATTCCCTAAGCTTCACAAGCATAGTTCTTCTCTGAGTATAAAAGATTATTTTCAAATTATTGATAAAAACAAGAGTTGGGATGAGGTAGCGGAGAAACTCTCCAACTTCAGTGCCCGTATTATACTAACGGCACACCCCACCCAATTCTATACGCCAGCTGTTTTAGATATTATGACAGATTTGCGCAAGCTCATTGTAGAGAATAATATCACGGAAATAGACAAGAGTTTGCAACAATTGGGGCTGACCTCTTTGCTAAACAGTAAAAAACCCACTCCTTTAGACGAGGCAAAAAACATCATACATATTTTAAGAAATGTGTATTATGACGCCATTGGAGACCTTTTTTCATATATTAAAACAAATATCCCACAAGTAGATTTCAACAATTATAATATTGTTAAATTAGGCTTCTGGCCAGGTGGAGATAGGGATGGTAACCCATTTGTCACTACGGAAATGACGGATCAGGTAGCAGATGAATTAAGGACCACGCTCATGAAGTGTTACTACAAAGACCTGAAAGCCCTGCATCAAAAATTAAGTTTTACAGCGCTTCAAGAGCCCTTAATAGGCCTTAGAAAAGCATTGTACGACAGTATGTTTGACGCTAATGCCTTAGTGCCTTATGACTTTTTGATTGGAGAACTCCAGAAAATCAAAGACCTCTTAGTCTCTAAATACTTTGGTTTATATTTAAAAGATCTAGACGCTTTAATAGATAAAGTCAAGATCTTTAAAACCCACTTTGCCACTTTAGACATAAGACAAGACCACAGCATTCATTTCAATAGTATCACGGCTATTTTAAAACATGCCGGTATTATAAAGGAGTCTTTAGAGGAACTATCCCCTGAGGCACTCACCGATAAATTACTCCATTTAGATCTAGAAGTGGCCCCTGATGAATTTGAAGATGCACTCGTTTCAGATACCTTAAAAAATATCAGAAACCTCAAAAACATTCAAGCCAAGAACGGTCAAGACGGTTGCAATAGGTATATTATTAGTAATTCAGAGGACAAATTTTCTGTTTTATTTGTTTGGGCTTTATTTAGGTGGTCCGGATACAAAGAAGCAGACATTCATTTTGACATTGTCCCCCTTTTTGAAACCATGCACGGCATGGACACTTCTGAACAAAGCATGCAAGAGCTCTTTCAGACAACTGCCTATATGCAGCACGTTAAAAAGAGGGGGAATAAACACACCATCATGCTTGGTTTCTCAGATGGAACAAAAGATGGAGGCTATGTGAAAGCCAATTGGTCTATTCTAAAAACCAAAGAAAACCTAACAAGCGTTTGTAAGCAATACGACGTAAGCGCGGTCTTTTTTGACGGCCGTGGTGGACCTCCAGCAAGAGGTGGTGGAAAAACACATAGATTTTATGCTGCACAAACCAAAGAAATTGCCAATAATGAGATACAACTGACCATTCAAGGACAGACCATTACCAGTACTTATGGTACTAGAGACCAGTTTGTATATAATTGTGAGCAACTCTTAACCGCTGGATTGTCTAACAATATTTTTGGCAAGGAAAACACCATTTCAATCGCCCACAGAGCGCTTATGGAAACACTGTCCGAAAGAAGTTTTACCAAATACGACGCTTTAAAACAGCATCCTAAATTCATGCCTTATTTAGAAAATAGGAGTACCCTTAAATATTATACCAAAGCAAATATTGGCTCAAGGCCAGGAAAAAGAGGCCAAAAAGCCAAATTAGAGCTCTCTGATCTAAGGGCCATTTCTTTTGTTGGTTCTTGGAGCCAACTCAAGCAAAATGTCCCCGGCTACTTTGGTATTGGTTCTGCCATTGCTTCTTTAGAGGCAGAGGGCAAACTGGGAGAACTACAGGAGATGTTTAAAGAAGTGCCTTATTTTAAAGCACTCATGCAAAACAGTATGATGGCTTTAGCCAAATGTTATTTTGAACTCACCAGCTATATGAAAGAAGACCCAGAGTATGGCGATTTCTGGCAGATACTTCACGACGAATACACCCTATCCAAAGAAAAATTACTCCTCATTTCTGGCTTAAATATTCTCATGGAAAAAGAAGCTGTTTCAAGAGAATCTGTACTGATCCGGGAAAATATAGTCCTTCCGTTATTGGTGATCCAACAATACGCCCTTCAAAAAATAGGGCAAAATGCGCCGCTAAAAGAAATCTATGAAAAGATTGTCACCCGATCTTTATACGGAAATATTAACGCGAGTAGAAACTCCGCTTAATAAAGAAAGCCATTCCTTAGGAATGGCTTTCTTTATTATTAAGGTATTACTGGACTTTTTAATTTAAAATAGTCTCCCTAGTTTTAATATATTTTGATGTAGTCTCTTTTAAGAATGAATCTAACCCATTTAAATCAATTAATGCATAATCTCTCTTAGAAAATGGACCTGGTTCAACATGTAAATGTTTGCGAGACCACAATGATAAATTCATGATCATTGGAAATAAATCTATTCCACTATCCGTTAAATAATAGTACTTTATCTTATTGTCATTTACGTCTCTTTTGAACTCTAAAATTCCATGACTCCTCAATTTTTTAATTCTATCTACTAAAATATTAGTAGAGATTTTTTCAGGAGATTTCAAGAAATCAGAGTAGGTGTTTATGCCAATAAATAAATCTCTAATTATTACTAAAGACCACTTATCACCAAAAATATCTAGAGCACTAGAGATTGGACAGTGTGATCTAAATTCAAAATCTAACATAGCACAAATCTTATTAAAATTATTTATTACAAAAATAAGAAAAATTCATACATAAATGATTAAAATGAAGCAATTCAAATTTATTGTTGTAATATGAAATTTACTTTTTTTATCATCAACTTAATACTTAATAAAATGAAATTTAAATTAACACTATTAAGCGCCATTTTGATTTGCATGTCTTGTAATAACAAAGAAGTAGCTCCCCAAGAGACTGCTTACTATGATTATTCCAAGTCAGACTCGAAGTTTACTGGAGGAACAAAAATCATTCCTATAGAAACCGCCCTGGGCACTTTCAATGTATGGACCAAAAGAGTCGGTAATAATCCCACTACAAAAGTACTTTTATTGCATGGTGGTCCTGGAGCAACCAGCGAATATTTTGAAGCTGCAGATTCGTATTTCCCTCAGGGCAATGTAGAATATTATTACTACGATCAAATGGGATCTGGAAAAAGCGACAATCCAAATGACGAAAGACTTTGGAATATAGACAGTTTTGTTGAAGAGGTAGAACAAGTTAGAAAAGCCCTACAACTAGACGCTTCAAATTTTGTTATATTAGGCCATTCATGGGGGGGCATTTTAGGTATTGAATACGCCTTAAAATACCAACACAATATGAAAGCGCTTATTGTCTCAAATATGATGGGTTCCATCCCTGATTATGTAACCTATGCCAAAGAAGTTTTAGGGCCGCAGTTACCTCCAGAAGTTCTGGCTGAAATTGAAAATTTTGAAGCCAATGAAGACTATACTAATCCCGCGTATTTAGGACTAATAGAGGAACACTATTATCCAGAACATGTATTGAGAATGAATCCTAGTGAATGGCCTAACCCAGTCCTTAGGGCTTTTGCAAACATGAATTATCCTCTTTACCTAAAAATGCAAGGACCCAGCGAATTTGGCGTAGTCGGAGATGCTGTTCTAAAAGAGTGGGACCGAACTAGTGATTTAAATAAAATCACTATTCCTACCCTAACTATTGGAGCTGAATACGACACTATGGATCCAAAAGCCATGAAAGAAATGAGTGAAATGGTTCAAAATGGAAGCTATTTACACTGTCCTAAAGGGAGTCATATGGCCTTATACGACGACCAAGAAACATACTTTAATGGTGTGATCAAATTCTTAAAGTCATTGTAATTAAAAAGCCGTAATATTAAAAAAGCCATTCCTCAGGAATGGCTTTTTTAATAAAGTAAAGAAATACTATTGAAGCTGGTACACCCTCACATAATCCACTTCCATCTGGTCTTGCGTAAAGTCTGGCGTAATGTCTCCGCCCAAACTACCCCCAAGGGCAACATTTAAAAGTAAGTACTGGTCTTTGTTAAAAGGCCAAAAGTCATTGCTTCTGTCCGCAGGTTGGTAGGTGAAAAACACTTCTCCGTCTACCGTAAAGTCTATTTTATCTTCTGTCCAAATCATGCCATATACATGAAAATTCTCTGTTACATCTGAAACCGACAATTGCTTTAAGGCAGGATCATCTCCATACCTACCCGCTACGTGAACCGCAGACTGTACCATTAAATGGTTCTCGAACAATTGCTCCATCATGTCTATTTCCCCACATGCAGGCCAACCTACTTCTGGCAAATTGGTTCCCAAAGCCCAAATAGCTGGCCAAGTACCTTGCATTCTAGGCAATTTGGCCCTTACTTCTACTTTGCCATAAGTGAAGTGAAATTTAGAATTAAACCTGGCAGAGGTAAATTCCTGTGTACTTCCATTATGGGTGTAAGACTCCTTTTTAGCAATAATCTTAAGGGTTCCATCACTGACCTCAGCGTTTTCAATACGGTCTGTATAATGCTGCTTTTCGTTGTTGTACCAGCCACCGTTTTCAGGAGCATCTGTTTCTAAAAACCATTTGTCTGCATCTGGTAGTCCTGGCGCGTCAAACTCGTCTGTCCATACCAATTGATAGGTTTTTTCAGCGTCAGACGCTTTCTTTTTTTCTTCGTTTTTTGAATTACAAGCTGTTAATACAAGTGCGCAAAGGCCTAGACTTAATAATTTGGTTTTCATAGTATTTATTTTTAATTAATCTTGTTACTTTTCCCAAACAGCATAAGCCAGGGCTTTTCTAGTCTCTTTCCATTGGCTGTCTGGAACATATGCGCCACTGCCAATTTTAACCAGAAGGTTTTCATCTATCTGGGCCACATAATACCCAGAGGCACCATCTTTGGCTTCAACCACCACTACCTTGCTATTGGCGTTTACCCCAAAAGCTTTTCTAATGGCAATCAGGGCATTGATCTCTTTTTGAAGTGAGCCAAAAGAATCTGAAAAAAAGTAATGGTAGCCCCACACCATCGGAATCCCCGGATGGGTTAACAAATAAGCATAGCCTTGGATCAATTCACTGGTGTTTTTTGAAAACACATTGTCGCAGTCATTTCTGTTAATGCAACCAGTATCATGGTTGTCTAAAAAAGTAATGGATTTTTCTCCATAGCCTGCTATGGCGGCTAAGGATGGATTGGCTTGAAGCACGGAATACTTTTTTTGCACTACGGCCTCTGCCAACTTGTATTTTATTGAAAAATCAAAGGCTGCAGCCTTTGGAGTGTCATTTTCGCTGAGGGTTTCTGAAGTTTTATCTATCCAAGAACGCAAAGCGTTGGGATTGCCATCCCAGTATTCTCCTACACTTAAATAATAAGGGGTAGACGCATTGTATTCTCCTACATATTTAGCAGGAAAACCTTTTACAAAGTCATACCTCCAAGAATCAAATCCCAATGCTTTAAGCTGCGCTAGGTAGGCCTTAATCCCCAATTGAACCTCTTCGCTTTTGTGGTTTAAGTCTCTGGCGCCTCCCCAGCCCTCTCCTTCATCAAAGTCACCACAGGGCACCAAACCAAACGCATTGGGATTGGTAAAACCCTCGTCGTCCATACATATGGCGTCACAGGACCATGCGGGCTCCGTGAAATCATTCCAAGTGTCTGTACCCACCCTATGGTTTATAACCAAATCTGCCATTCCATGCATTTTCCTTGACTTCATTAAAGCCAATAAAGAGACCAATTCGTTTTTATTTCCGTGAAGGGAGTTAAAGTCAAATAACTTTCTGGGATGGTAACCCATACCCTCGCCCTCGCTAGATGGTGGCATCCAAATACCATCTATGTGGGCATTAGACAAGGACACTATTTGATCTTCCAGAAAAGCGTAAAAAGAGGAATAACCGCCTATTTTAGGGTCGTTAAAAGAATCCCACCAAAACGCCTGAAACAACACGTCGTTCAAAGGATTATTGTCTGCATATTGACTGGTTCCTTGGTCTACAAAAACGGCGTCTTCCTCAACTTCTACATTGGGAGATGCTTCTTTAGAGCAGGATAAAAGCCCAAATAAAACAATATATGCTAGCGCGTAATTTTTCATAATGCGTAATAAATACCAAGATAATAAAACAGTAGATATTATGCATAAAAAGGAGGCATGGAAATCAATTTATAAAATAATAGAGGCCTTTCAAGCGAAGCTTTTCTATTTAAAATAAGTGTCTAATTTGGCCCTTACCTCATCTGGCATCTGATATAAATTGGGAAAATCTTCTAAATCTTTTTGTCCAGAAAAATATAAATAAAATGCGTCTGCAAAATATTCCTTAGAATTCTTTTTAGCATATTCCGATACAAAATAAGTAGCCCATAATTCCTCCCATTCCACCCAATTTACTGGAGAATCTTCTCTTAAAGACCAGGTATGGCCTATCTCATGAGTAAACATATATAGATCTGGGGTCTTGGTAAAACAATAAATATAACCTTCATTGCCTATGCAATTTGCCTCAGCGCCACAAGTGTATGTCCGACCCCCAAATACGCTAATGGTATTTAAATTATTTGCCCCGTCAGTATTTGATAAATCTTCTAGTGACCGGTCAAAATTTGGCTTAATATGGCTTAAAAAATCTGCTTCTCCTTCATATAAATCTGCTTCATACCTCCATTTTACACCCTTGTAATTTACAACACCTACTTCTTTATACACCAGCTCAGTTAATGGCGCTGTAGTGATGTTTTTATCCGGAATATTAATTATGGCCAATTGGGCCCTAAAAGTGTCTCCGAATTTATAGGGATTAACATCCCAAGGGGTGCCGTATTTATCCCTCCCATCAAATTTAGCGCCAATAAATTCTTTGCCTTCTATTTTTCCTTGGTCCCCATAATCCCATATGAACTCATATATTTCAGCGGGCGCTTCCGGTGTTTGGGCATTTGGTGCATTAGAGTAATAAACCTGCATATTTAGGGTCACATCACTTTGAATGTTAGAAGTGACTAGTCTAGGCATTTCATTGTGAGAAGTCATAAAAAAAGAATTTCTATCCCCTTCAGTGTAAACCACATTGTTATTTTCATCTAATTGAATGATATAAAAAACTCCATTAGCTTCATACACTTTGTGTGAGGAACCTGTTAGAGGCACAACCGCTACTCGCTCTGTATACTCCACCTCTGTTTCTACGCCATTGGGATAATAATAGGCCGTTTGGGTTAACAGAACTGTATTGGTGCTTGAATCAAAATCTGGTCCATTTGATTGGTCTGTATCATTGTCAGAAGAATTATCTTGACTACTATCTGAGTCACTGTCTGTGTCTGAAGTTGCGGAATCTGTGTCTTCTAACTGCTCGTTAGGCGCTTTGGATTGGTCTGGTTGTTCTAAAGGAGTGTCGTCTGAGGAACACCCTAGCGCAATAAGGAAAGGAAAAATAAAAACAAGGAACTTTTTCATGGTTATTGGTTTTTAACGAAAGTAGCTGAAGCTTTTTCGATTAAAAATAAATCCCCTTGATTTCCTTCTAAAATGAATCTTTTTCTTTAATTATTGAAACCGCCTATTAACAGCAGCCACCCCCGTCGTAATGGAAGGTACTTTCGCTTATAAAAATATCCGACCTATTTAGACTACCCAGAGCTGCAGCTGTTTTATCGCAGATAGAAAGGGGTTGGTTTTGAAGTAGCACATGCCCTTTTTTGTCGTCAAAATAGTCCTCTGAACCAAAATAGATGGCAGATTTTCCTGTAAATACACAGGGCCCATCTGCCTGCATAGGATCTTTAATGGCGCAGACTTCTACACTTTCAATAAAGATATTTTCATCGGTGGCGTAATGCGCCGTATCTAAAATCCTATAAGGCCTTCTCGCCCTAATTTCAATAGTTCCAAAGCCCACATCCGTAAGCATTTTTATATAATCATTCAGTGGAATAGCGCCTGAAAGACAAAGCGCTCTCAGGCGGTCGTCGTTTCTAAGGGCTTTATTCATAGGTTGTTCACAGGTAGGGTCACTCATAACCAAACGCCCGTGTGGTTTTAAAATTCGGTACATCTCTTGCAGCGCTTTTTTGAGCTCCTCCATCTTAAAAATATTGAACAAGCAGTTTTGAGCGGCCACGTCTATGGAATTGTCCTCAATGGGAAGGTCTAGGGCATCGCCCTTTTTAAGGGCCACAAACTCACTTTTAAACCAATCGTTCTGGGCCTCCGCAATTTTAAAATTGCGGGCCGATGCTGTCAACATCTCATCCACCACATCTACCCCAATAACCCCCTCTTTTTGTCTTGAAAAATAAGCGAATTGCAAGAGCTCCATACCACCACCAACACCTACATAAGCAATCTTGGGATTGTTCACTAAATCCCTGGGGTGCACCGTACTTCCGCAACCGTAATTCATCTCCTGCATGATGCTAGGAATTTTTAAACCCGGAAACTGCCAAATAGGGGTGGTGGTGCAACAAAGCCCCACGTCTGGGGTGAGGGCTGCTTCTTTATATAAGTCTTTGGTAGCGTTTAAATAGCTCATTTTTTGTATTTAAATTGAGCCTTCAAGCTACTAAAAGTTTTTTGATTTTACCCCTATTTCAAACGCATTTAAAACAGTTCCCCCCGGCGTTTTTCATACCTTTACGGGTAAATTAAAAGCACTGATGTCCCTAAAAACAGCTTCTTTTCTTCACAAAAGTATTGGCTTTGTGATTCAATTCAGATGGTTACTGATTGTATTAGGAGTGCTTATTGTAGGGATTTCCGGATTGCAGACCCTAAAAAAATTATCTATTGACAACTCTCTGGGTATTTGGTTTTTAGAAGAAGACCCTAGCTATAAAGCCTATATTGAGTACCAGGAAACCTATGGTTCGGATGAAATTTTCATTGTGATGCTACCCGTTTCCAATGCTTTGGAGCAAAAGAATGTTGACTTGTTAAGGGCGCTCAACAACAGCTTAGACAGCATGCCCTTTGTACAAACCGCCTATAGTTTGGCCAAAGCAAAATACCCTGTCATAGCAGGGAAAAAAGTGAGTTTCCGACCTTTGTATGAGGAAAAACGCAGCGAAAAGAGCATTAAAAAATTATGGGGTGATATGCCGGAGGTAATGAGCCAACTGGTCTCAAAGGATTTTAAAAATCTTTTCCTCTATGTACAACTAAGGCCTACCCCAAGCATTGAAAAGGACAGAAAAGACATTGCCCAAGAGATAGAAACCGTCATTTCAAGGTATTTTGAAAGCTACCACATTACTGGACCTCCTGTATTAAATGAGGCCTACAATAAAGGCATATACAAAGAGAGTCTCCTTTTTGGGGGGCTTACTGTATTAGTCATTACCCTGATGCTACTGTGGTTCTTACCCAGTAAAAAATACCTGCTGATTGCCCTATTTTCTGTGGGAACACCCATCAGTATTTTGTTTGGAATGATCAGTGGTTTTGGATATTCCCTGAATATGATCTCCATGCTTATTCCTACTATTTTAATGGTCTACAGCGTGAGTGACGTAGTGCATTTAATTAATATTTACGACAGAGAAGCCTATGGCCTCGCTACAATAGACCGGCTGAGCGCTGCCATTAAAAAGAGTTTTACCCCTTGCTTTTACACCACACTCACCACTTTTGTAGGTTATTTTGCCCTTTACCTCTCCCCGCTTCCTGCTTTTAAAAATATGGGGCTCTTTACCTGTATTGGTCTTGTGCTGAGTTATGTGTTGGTGTACCTAATCACCATTATTGGTGTGAGCTTTATGAAAGCGGCCAAACCAGTGGAGAAGGCCATCAGGGAGGAAGAAGTCCCAAAGCCTAAAACTCCTAAGCAAACCGCATTGGTCTCCTGGATAAACGCCACTACTTCTCGCTATAACTTAAACATTATCACTGGTTTTTCTGCCCTGCTGATGCTAGGAATATTTGCCATCACAAAGGTAGAGATCAATACAGATTCATTAAATCTTTTGGCAGAGGGACCTGCTAAAGAAGACCTTAGAAAAGTAGAGGCGCAATTAGAAGGGAGTTCTCGTTTACAACTGGAAATTTCTAGTGCAAGCGGCAGCACTGTAATGGATAAAAAAAGCCTAGAATTACTCAGGAGTTTTCAAGAAGAAATAGCCACAAATCCCCTCATCACAGCCCCAATATCTGTGGTGAATATGGCGGCCTTCTTAGAAAAAAGAAATCCTGCATTAAATGGTATGGCTGTTTCAGAGCAGGACGCAGCCCAATTGCTCCGCTCCCTAGAAAATAATGACAACCAATTTTTTAAACTCTTCTCTGAAGACCTTAGTAGCGTGGGCATTACCTTGAGTCTCCCTCAAATGAAAACAGCCCAATTAGAACAGGTCATAGAATCTGTTAAAAAGACCTTTCAATCCCATTTTGACCCTACAGAATACACCCTAAAAGTCAATGGATTTGCGGTGGTATTTGCTGGCTTAAATAAATTCATCCTAGCCACCCAATTAAAATCCTTTTTTGCGGCATTTATAGCCGCTTTTATCTGTCTTTGGTTGTTTATTAGACAGATTAGAACCACGCTCTTGGTGCTTATTCCAAACATTTTACCCTTGGCAGTCTTGGCCATTCTCATGTGGCTTTTTAAGATTCCATTAGATGTGACAACAGCCATGATTACCCCTATTATGCTTGGCATTGCCATGGACGACACCATTCACCTTATCTACAAATACAGGAAATATAAAACAACATTCGAAAGTCCCACTAAGCGCATAGACCAGGCGCTGCACTACAGCGCCACGGCGCTGTTGGCTACCACGGTAGCCTTGGTGGCGGGATTTTTAATCATCGCCACCAGTGCAGTCCCCTCCGTGCGCTCTTTTGGCATTTTGTGTGCAGTAACCGTAAGCACAGCACTGATCACAGACCTTTTTTACCTACCGGCACTATTGAAAAGGTTTGAAAAAAATTAAACCTTTTGTCGCTTTTTAACTTGGGTGTTTTTCCTAAGTCCATAGAAAGCTGGGTGCACTATTGAAAAGCTATTTTATAGCGGCCATAAAATCTACCAATCTCGCTGCTAAAAGAGCGGTGGTTCCATCCCTATCGAATAGCGGGTTTAGCTCGGCAATATCACATGAAATTACCTTGTTGGTTTCAAACAAAAATCGCAGCATTTCAACCACAAAAAAAGGACTAAATCCCATTGGAGATGGGGCGCTTACTCCAGGGGCATAAGCGGAAGAAAAACCGTCTAAATCAATGGTTACATATAAATAATCACTGGCCCCAATAAAAGGCAGCATTTTTTGTTGTAACGCACTTAAATTCGAGTCATTAGGTGCACAATCATAATTAGATGTATAATTTACCCCCTCTCTTTTTGCTATCTCATACAATTCTTTTGTATTCGACTGGTCTTGAATGCCAATGGCGTAATACCCCACTGCTTCATTTGTTTGTTTTAGTTCATGAATTATTTGATTAAAGGGCGTGCCAGAATTGGGCTGCTCCTCAACAGGCCTCAGGTCAAAATGGGCGTCAAAATTAACGATCCCTATTCTTTTATTAGTACGGTCTTTAATGGCGTCTCTAATGCCCATAAAATGAGCGTAAGCCATATCATGACCGCCCCCAAAACCAATGGGAAAAATTTGTTGTTGAATTAATCTGCTAATGTGATTTGAAAAAGAGTTTTGACAGGATTCCATATCTTGTACCAGGCAGAAAACATTTCCAAAATCTGCTACTTTTTTATGGCCCAAATGAAAAGGCATTTTGGCCAAACGTCCTCTAATGGCATCTGGACCTTGCGCTGCACCAATCCTTCCTTGGTTTCTCCTAACCCCCTCATCAGATGCATACCCAAGCAGTCCTATGTCAATTTTTTCTTGGGGTCTCTTTTCAGCACTTTTTAATACAATTTCCTGATACCAATACTGGTTTCCAATGGCGGGATTGGTTTTTCTACCTGTCCAGTGCTCAGGCTGTCCTGGGGTGTAATTTGTAAATTTTTCCAAAGCCATATGAGGTTTAATTTCAATTAAAATGGGTGCACTTCTTTTCCTTTTATAAAGACCTTTTCAATCTGATTGGAACCAAAAGCATAGGGAATAAATGCATATGAATTAAGGGGCTTAGTGAGTATTAAATTGGCCTGTTTCCCAATGCTAATACTGCCTACTTCATTTTCCAATCCCATAGCATAAGCGCCATTTATAGTGGCCGCATTTATGGCTTCTTCAGGAGTCATTTTCATTTTTATACAGGCCAAAGACACCACCAAATTCATATTGCCAGAGGGGCTAGAACCTGGATTGTAATCGGAGGCCAAAGCTAAGGGCAAACCCGCTTGGATCATTTTACGCGCTGGGGTATAAGGTATTCCCAAAAAGAAAGAACAACCCGGTAATGCAACGGGCATTGTTTTGGTCTCTTTTAAAACTTCAATATCTTCTGCCCTCATTTCTTCCAAATGATCTACGGACAATGCATTGAATTGCACCCCAAGCCCTACCCCTCCAAAGGCAGAAAACTGGTTCACGTGGATTTTAGGAATCCAACCATATTTTTTACCAGCGGCTAGCATCAATGCCGTGTCTGCAAGATCAAAATAGCCTTTTTCACAAAATATGTCTATGTATTCCGCTAGTTTTTCTTTGGCTACTTTTGGGAGCACCTCATCAATGAGCATTTTAAGATAGGCCTGCTTGTTCCCTTTGTATTTTTCAGGCACCGCATGTGCCCCTAGAAAAGTAGCTTTAATTTCAATGGGGTAGGCTTCTTTTAATCGCCTAATCACCCGAAGCATTTTCAATTCCGCTTCTAATGTCAATCCATATCCAGATTTAATTTCAATGGCTCCTGTTCCTAAGCCAATCAGGGCTTCTAAACGAATGCTGCTCTGCTCGTAAAGACTGTCTTCTGAAGTTTCTTGAAGCTTTTTAGCTGAATTTAAAATACCTCCTCCAGCTGCGGCAATTTCTTCATAGCCCATTCCCTGAATTCTTTGAACAAACTCCGCCTCCCTATTCCCTGCGTAAACAATATGGGTATGAGCGTCACACCAAGAGGGCATGAGCATTTTTCCAGAAGCATCAACTACGGAATCTGCTTGAATTTCAGGACAAGTATCCATACTTCCAAAATCAGTAATCAGTCCGTTTTCTACAACTAAGTAAGCATGCTTAATACTGGGTAAAATAGCCATCTGTTTTCCAGAAACAAATGAAATAGCTTCTTTTCTAACCTGCAGTAATTCTTTGATATTTTTAAATATAATACGCATTAAAAAAGGTTTTTTAGAATACGGTCTTCTACCATATTTGGCAAGGTAACTTTTAAATTTGGGCTGCGTTCCATTTCTCTTTTAATGGCGAATACTGCTTCTTTATTTCGTGCCCAACTCCTTCGGGCAATGCCGTTATTTACATCGTAAAAAAGCATGTTTTTTAAACGCGCTTCCGCCTGGGGAGAACCATCCAGAACCATGCCAAAACCGCCATTAACCACTTCTCCCCAGCCTACGCCACCGCCATTGTGAATAGACACCCATGTAGCCCCTCTAAAACTATCTCCAATAACATTGTGTATGGCCATGTCTGCCGTAAATTTACTTCCGTCGTATATGTTGGACGTTTCTCGGTAAGGAGAATCTGTGCCGCTAACATCATGGTGGTCCCTGCCCAGAATAATTGGGCCAAGCTCGCCAGAGGCAATGGCCTGATTAAAAGCTACTGCAATTTTAGAACGCCCCTCCGCGTCTGCGTACAGAATCCTAGCTTGAGAACCCACCACCATATTGTGCTTTTTAGCGTTTTTTATCCAAGTAATATTGTCTTGCATTTGCAATTGAATTTCTTCAGGAGATTGTGCCATGATTTGTTGTAAAACCTCCATGGCTATTTGATCTGTTTTATCCAAATCCTCTGGCTTTCCTGAGGCACAAACCCAACGAAAAGGACCAAAACCATAATCAAAACACATGGGTCCTAAAATATCCTGCACATAGGAAGGGTATTTAAAATCTACATTATTTTTAGCCATAACATCTGCACCTGCTCTGGAAGCTTCTAATAAAAAGGCATTCCCATAATCAAAGAAATAGGTGCCCTTCGCGCTGTGATTATTGATAGAAGCAGCATGGCGGCACAAGGACTGCTGTACCTTTATTTTAAATAAGTCAGGTGCTTCTGCAATTAACCTATTGGATTCCTCATAGGAAATACCAACAGGGTAATAGCCACCCGTCCAAGGAATGTGCAAGGAGGTTTGATCTGAACCCAAATGGATAAAAATACCTTCTTCATCAAAACGTTCCCAAATAGCTACAATATTTCCAATATAAGCAATAGAGACTACCTCATTGTCCAGCTGAGCCTTTTTTACCCTACGAACCAATTCATCCATAGAATCTATTAACTCATCTACCCAGGCTTGCTCATGGCGTTTTTTAGCTGCATGGGGATTGACCTCTGCGCAAATAGTAATGCAACCTGCTATATTACCCGCTTTGGGCTGCGCACCGCTCATACCACCTAAACCGGCTGTTAAAAAAATTTTACCTGCAGGGGTCTCCCCTTTTGGAAGTATTTTTCTAAAGGCGTTCATTACGGTAATCGTGGTGCCGTGAACAATCCCTTGAGGACCAATATACATAAATGAACCAGCAGTCATTTGTCCGTATTGGGTCACTCCAAGCGCATTAAATTTTTCCCAATCATCTGGCTTAGAATAATTGGGCACCATCATTCCGTTGGTCACTACAACCCTAGGCGCATTTTTAGAAGAGGGAAATAAACCCATCGGATGCCCTGAATACAGATGCAAGGTTTGTTCCTCGGTCATGATGGACAGGTATTGCATTGTAATTAGATACTGTGCCCAATTTTGAAACACCCCGCCGTTTCCCCCATAAGTGATTAACTCCTCAGGGTGCTGAGCTACTTCAGGGTCTAAATTGTTGCTAATCATTAACATAATGGCTGCTGCCTGATTAGATTTAGCGGGATATTCACTCACAGCTCTGGCGTACATTTTATAATCAGGCTTAAACCTGTGCATATAAATACGGCCAAATTCTTTGAGTTCCGCTGCAAATTCAGGGGCCAATATTTCATGCCAATCTTCAGGAAAATAACGCAGGGCATTGCGAATGGCCAATTGCTTCTCTTGAATAGATAAAATATCTTTTCTTTTAGGCGCCCTGTTTGCAGCGCTGGGATAAGGCTTTTTTATTGGCAATGCTTTGGGTATTCCCGCTTGTATTTGCTCCTTGAAATTCATGGTTTTTTACTTAACAATTAGGGATTGGCTTTTTACAAGCCAAATCATGGAATTTATGTCTTCTTTGATCAGTCTATCCTCCTCTAATTTGGGGACTTTACTCCTGATGATTTTTAAATTTTCCTCTATAATATCTGAAAAGGTGTTAGGCCTTCTAAACTCCATTGCTTGGGCAGAAAACATGATTTCTATGGCCAATATTTTTTCTAAATTTCCCAAAATCTGATTGAATTTTCGAGAAGAAATACTGCCCATGGAAACGTGGTCCTCTTGACCCAAAGAAGTGGGAATACTGTCTGCTGAGGGTGGAAAACAAAGTGACTTATTCTCCGTGACCAATGCTGCTGTGGTATACTGCGGAATCATAAATCCAGAATTTAGCCCACCTGCCTCAGTGAGCAATCGTGGCAAGCCATACTTACCTTCAATGAGCAAATAACACCTCCTGTCGGAAATATTGCCCAGTTCTGAAACAGCAATGGCATTGTAGTCCAGTGCCATGGCTAGGGGTTGTCCGTGGAAATTTCCCCCAGAAATAGCTTCGTTATCACTGACCACAATAGGATTATCTGTTACGGAATTCATTTCAATGTGAACCAACTCTTTCAAGTGTTTATACGCATTTCGTGAGGCTCCGTGCACTTGGGGAATACAACGCAAAGAATAAGGATCTTGCACCCTAGAACAAGCTGCGTGTGATTGCATATTTTGAGAATCTTGCAATAACATTCTCATGCGTTTGGCCACTTTTAAACTCCCTTTAAAAGGACGTATTAAGTGCAGTAATTCTTTAAAAGGAGAAATACTTCCCTGATATCCCTCTAGGCTCATAGCGCCAGCAAGGTCTGCTAAATCTAGTAGATACTGCATTTTTTTTAATCCAACTATGGCATGAGCCAAAATGAACTGTGTTCCATTTATGAGTGCCAAACCTTCTTTTGCTTCTAATTTTATGGGTTTTAGCCCATGCTTCAATAGTACTTTTTTAGCAGGAACAATGTCCTTACCCAACCAAAATTCTCCTTCCCCCAAGAGGGGTAAAAACAAATGAGACAAAGGCGCTAAATCTCCAGAAGCTCCCACAGAACCCTGTTCAGGAACAACAGGCAATAAATCATGTGTAATGAAAAAAACAATGCGTTCAATAACTTCTAGCCTAATCCCTGAATAGCCCTGACACAAGGAATGAACCTTACAAATCATCATAATTTTAGACAATTCTCTGTCGATGGGATTACCCACACCAACCGCGTGGGAGATGAGTAAATTTTCTTGAAGCTTAGTCATTTGTGCTGTTGAGATTTGGACATCGCACATCAGTCCAAAACCAGTGTTAACACCATAAACCACCTTAGAAGAATGGGCCATTTTCTCAAGCCGCCTCCTAGACTCATTGACCTTATCAATAGCCGTTTCATCTATAGTCGCTTTTAGAGCGCCCTTAGCTATAGCTAGTATTTTATGGACCGTCAATTGGTCTATGCCGTAGTGAAATACCATATTGTTAAGTTTCATTGGATTTAACCAAAGTTATTCATACTTTTAATAACATATGAAACCATTTTTGGGTAGTATTGATAACTATGAGTAATCAAATAGAACACAGACACCTGAGGTATTTTTTAGCTGTGGCAGAGGAGTTACATTTTAGAAAGGCTGCAGAGAAATTATTTATTTCTCAGCCTGGGTTAAGTAGGCAAATCAAACAAATGGAACAAGATTTAGGTGTTACACTGTTTGAACGCAATAACAGAAGGGTTGCATTGACCAAAACCGGTGACTACCTTCAAAAAGAACTCCAAATAAATCTAAAAAATTTAGAAGACATTTTAGCCCACTCCAAATTAATACACCACGGAAAAGAAGGCCACCTCACATTGGGCTTTGTGGGGTCTGCTATGCTACAAATCATTCCAGCTATTTTAAAACAATTTAACAGTAAATTCCCCAAGGTTATGTTCAAGCTGGAAGAAATGGACAACCAAAAACAAATTGAAGGCTTGCTATCCCAAGAAATAGATGTGGGTTTTGTTCGTTTAGAACGGGTACCAAGGAGTTTGGAAATTCACACAGTTTTAAAAGAAACCTTTTGCCTGGTATTGCCCAAAAACCATCCAGTAAATAAGCGCAATTTTAAAAATCTGTCCCAATTTAAAGACAGCCCTTTTATCTTATTTGATCCCGAGTACAGCGCCTCCTATTACGAAAAAGTCATGCAGATTTTTGACGGTTGTGGCTTTGCCCCCATAATTTCTCACAACACCATCCACGCGAGTTCAATTTACAAATTAGTAGAAAATAATCTGGGGGTCTCTATTGTCCCAAAATCCCTGCAATTTGGCTACGATATGAATGTTAAATTCATAGAATTAGACGCTATACCACAAAGGGCATTTTTATCTATTGCTTGGTCAAAAAACAACAGAAATCCAATGTTGCAAAATATATTACAGCTCATAAATCCTCCAATAGAACCCTTGTTAAAAAATGTGCGCGCTGCAAAAATATAACTTGATTTACTTATCTTTAAAATAAAAAATGTATTCACTACTCTTATCTCTCTTTTTATTGCTTCAAACACCCAATGTAGAAGGCATTTGGGTCAATATTGACGACGCAACAGGCGTGGCCAAGTCCGAAATTGAACTCTATGTAGCACAAGGCAAGCTCTATGGCCGAGTAAGCAAATTATTGCTTCCAGAAGACCAGGGTAAAAAATGCGTGAACTGCAAGGGATCAGAAAAAGACAAACCCATTGAAGGGCTTATTATTGTTAGGGGTCTCTCTCGAGACGATGCCGCTTGGAGCGACGGAAAAATCATGGATCCAGCCAACGGAAAGTCCTATGACTGCACCATTACTTTTGAAAATCCAAACACCCTAAACGTTCGTGGTTTCTTGGGCTTCTCATTTCTGGGACGCACCCAAGTTTGGAAGCGTAAGTAGGTTTCAATTAAGTAGTTATTTTTTGCTATATTTATAATTGATTGTAAATGAGACCCTATGAGCTTTGAAAAAATACCTGACGAATTTAAAATAACACCTTATTACAGTAATTCCTATTTAATTGATGGAGAATTAAAAGAATGGAAAGGAGCTACTACGGAAGTGTTCTCTGTGATTAAGTCTCCAGACAGTCAAGGTAATACAAGCCCAACATTTTTAGGCACTGTTCCTGACATGGGTGAAGCGTCTGCTCTAGAGGCTGTTCATGCAGCTAATAAAGCCTATAACAGGGGAAAAGGGGTTTGGCCTACCATGTCTGTTGTAGATAGACTGAAATGCATGGAGGTGTTTGTAGCCAAAATGGCACTTTACAGAGAGGAAGTGGTGAAGCTTCTTATGTGGGAAATTTGCAAAAATAAGTCCGATTCGTATAAAGAATTCGACAGAACCATAGAATACATTAAAAACACCATAGAAGCCTATAAAAACATAGATCGAAAAGGTGCGAAATTTGACCACCAAGAGGGTGTTTTAGCCCACATTAGAAGGGGACCCATTGGCGTTGTTTTGTGTCTTGGCCCCTACAACTACCCCCTCAATGAAACTTTCTGTTTGCTCGTCCCAGCAATTATTATGGGAAATACAGCTGTTTTTAAACCAGCCAAACTTGGCGTGTTGCTTATAGCGCCATTACTAAAAGCATTTCAAGAAAGTTTTCCCCCAGGAGTGGTTAATATAGTGTTTGGAAGGGGGCGTAGCATTGCCGCTCCTATCATGAAAACTGGAATAATAGATGTTTTGGCATTAATTGGTCACAGCTCTTCTGCGGTGTCGCTTCAGGATTTACATCCAAATAAAAACAGGCTTAGATTGGTCTTAGGATTAGAAGCAAAAAATCCAGGGATTATTTTACCAGATGCAGACCTTGAACATGCTGTAAAAGAGTGTATTTCTGGTACTTTATCTTTTAACGGACAACGCTGTACTGCTTTAAAAGTACTGTATGTTCATGAGTCTATTGTAACGAATTTTAATGCGCTATTTGCAAAAGCTGTAGACAACTTAGTATTTGGTATGCCTTGGGAAGACACTTTTTTAACGCCGCTCCCTGAAACTTCAAAACCAGCCTATATTCAAGAGCTCATTAATGACGCTGTAAGCCATGGCGCAAAAGTGATCAATAAAAGGGGTGGGGAATTATCTGATCATTATTCATATCCCGCAGTACTGTACCCTGTAAATGATAAAATGAGGCTATTCCATGAAGAACAATTTGGGCCTATTATTCCAATAATATCATATGACGACATAGAAAAGCCTTTGAATGATATGGCTGAATCTAATTATGGACAACAAGTGAGTTTGTTTGGAGAGAATACTGAAGACCTGGGTCCATTAATAGACGCCCTGGCTAATCTAGTGTGTAGAGTGAATTTAAATAGTGCCTGCCAAAGAGGTCCAGACGTTTATCCTTTTGCGGGAAGAAAAAATTCTGCAGTAGGAACACTAAGTGTTTACGACGCCTTACGATCATTTTCAATAAGAACCTTTGTGGCTACCAAAGACAGCCCTAAAAACAAAAAAATTATTGAAAACTTACTTCAATCCAAAGCGTCCAACTTTATTACGACTGAATATCTCTTATGACGCTTGAAATGTGATCCAAACCAACTTTTGGTTAATTCTTTAAATGGTCTCATTCATGCTAATTTACCTGAGATGACATGCTCATAGCGCTCCCAATAGATGATACATCACCAAAAACAAAAAAATCAATAATGAAAATTATAATGACACTCTTCCTTAGCTGTTAGTTTAACCTACCTAAGAGGACTTGAAGTAAGTGATTTGGAGGAATGTGATATGCCTATAGTTTAGTTTTCTGATATGTATTTAGAATTTCTATCTATATTATGTTTTAGGTAAAACCTATTTCTTTTACTCACAAAGACTAAATGTCTTATTATATGGTATGGTGTTGTAAATATTCCAGCTAATGCAGCTCCAGCTGTTAAGAAATTTGGAGCAGCTATTGTAACGCCAATTGATAACAAAGTAGTATAACCAGATACTTTCATATAACTCTTGCTAATCTCTACTTTGGTGTCTAACTGAATTTTTGCCTTTAATTCGTCTTCAGTTAATGAACTTATTTGAGCATTTAGACTTTGACCTAATATAAGGATGAGCAATAAAATTATCTTGTTCATACCTCAAACTTAATAAATAAAATCTATATCGCCATAAGCAATGGGATATAGTTCTTTAGCTGTTAGTCTGACTTATCAAAGAGGATTATAAGTTAGTGAATTGGAGGGTAAATAATATTTCTAACTAAATTTTTGAAAATTAAAACCTAAGTAACCATCTACTACCACATTTTGGACATTTAGACATAAGAGAGATGTATTCTGTCCACTTAGTTCTTAGCCAACTTTGGTGACACTTTAAACATTTCATATGAGACAAAATTTGTTATTCATTATCGTACAATATTCTATTACTGATACTCTAAAATTCAAGTAAGTGAGTTAGAAAATAGAGGTATTCAATCGGTTTATTTAGCGAGAACCTCACTATTTAAATATTCAATCAACAAACTATCGTTTTTAATCCTATTTTTAATTCTACCTGCATAATAAGAATGATATTGTGATTTTAATTTCAACCTCTCTAAAACCTTATGAGGAATTTTGTTTTTTGCTAAATAAACCCTGTCATAATTATATCCATATTCATTTATATTTTGACTTTTCAAAAGAGTGTTTTCATATAAAAAATCACTTAAAAAAGAGGTTTCTTCTATTATTATATCTTCAATTTTTTTATAAAATTCGTGACGCATATATTTGTTTTGAAGAGCGGTTACTGCTTTTTCATTTTCAATTAGTTCAATTAATCCTGAGTTTTGTAAAGCCCGATACTCCTCTTGATTATCAACAAAAATTGTATTCAAAAGGATTGCGTTATTTAGATAAATTCCAATACTGTCTTGGGAAATGTTTGAATAATTAGTGTTGTTTTTAACTAACCAATCTGTGGCATTAGAAGCAATCGTTTGGACATTAAAATTAAATTTTAAGTCTTTTATATCAACTTCAATGTTTTTGATAATCCTTTTCAAGGATTGATTTTTTAATTCTTCTTGATAATCTTTTGCATTCCTCTTTTCTATAAAAAAAGATATGGATATACCCATCACAATGACCAAGAACTCAAGAGAGTATTTGAATAAGTATTTTTTCATATTCTTAGTTTAAAGTATTGATATACAATATACTAATTTGAATAGATGAAACCACTAAATATTAAGGGACATTCTTCTTTATCTGTTAGTCTGACTTACTTAAGAGGGCTTGAGGTAAGTGAGATTGAGGAAAGTGATATGCCTATGGTTTAGTTTAACTTCATTTCTAACAGAATTAAACTATCTAAAGATTCGAGTTGATTTTTGAATTGTTCCATAAAAAACATTACAAAATACCGTTGTCTAATTTTAAGATTTAGATAATTTTCTGCGGGTCTAAATTTAAGTATGCTATTCAATTCTTCTTTTATTTTATTTTGATATTTTTTAGAATCACCGAATCTTTCTTTTAATTCCATTTGTGATGTTTTAAGAATTTCAGAGATTTCTTCTGAACTATTAGTTAATAGAATTTCTCTAAAAGACTGCTGAAGTTCTATCTCACTATTTATGTTTTGAACAACAAAATCCAGATTAAAATTAATTAAAGAGGAAAGATTTAATTTAATTTCTTTATTGTTTAAATATCTGATAGAACCGTCACTTATTATAGAATTAATTTCTGTAATAGGTGGATGATATTCACGATAATCTAAGAATATATTATGAAATGACTTTATAAAACCACCTCTTTCAAATTCCTTTACTATTGAGTCTTTATTTATGTTCCTCCAATTTTTAGAAAGATAATCCATTAAGTTATTTTCTTCAATTAACATTTCTAACCTACTGTCAAGACTTGTTTTAACTTCGGTCAAGTTTAAATGAAGTGAGGTTAAAATTTCTTTTTCTTTCTCTAACTTATATGTTTCATCTTTAACATTATTCAGCCAAAAAGAAACAGAAATACCCATCACAATGACCAAGAACTCAAGCGAGTATTTGAATAAGTATTTTTTCATATTCTTAGTTTAAAGTATTGATATACAATATACTAATTTGAATAGATGAAACCACTAAATATTAAGGGACATTCTTCTTTATCTGTTAGTCTGACTTACTTAAGAGGGCTTGAGGTAAGTGAGATGGAGGAACAGGATATGCCTATGATTTAGTCTTCTGATATGTTTTTAGATTTTCTATCTATATTATGTTTTAGGTAAAACCTATTTCTTTTATTCACGTAGGTTAAATGTCTTACAATATGGTATGGTGTTGTAAACACTCCAGCTAATAAAGCTCCAGCTGTTGCAATATTTGGAGCAACTGTTGTTACACCAATTGCGAGTAAAGTTGTGTACCCAGACACTTTCATATAACTCTTGCTAATCTCTACTTTGGTGTCTAACTGAATTTTTGTTTTTAATTCGTCTTCAGTTAATGTACTTATTTGAGCATTTAGACTTTGACCTAATATAATAACGAGTAATAAAATTATTTTTTTCATACCTCTAATGTAACACAAAAATCTATCGCAAAGCTATGAAGTACTTTTAATTATCTATTAGTTAAAACAACCTTAGAGGATTATAAATCAGCGAGTTGGATGAAATTGATGTGCCGTTTATACTTTAATTTTTGTATATTACCCATACAAATCATAAGACAATCTGGAATTTAGATTTTCTAATTTACTTAACCAATAAATACTCAATATGGATGCATTATCAATTTTTTTTACTGTAAGTAGTATTGTAACGATTGCAATAGCTGCTTATGGAGCGATTAAAATGAATCGTAGAAACTTACTTTTAGGTACTTTTCTTTACTGCCTTCTTCCTGTAATCGGGGAATCTAATCAGTTTCATTTGACTGGTAATTACGGTAATCTTATAACTGCTGCAGCTTTTTTATGTGCAGCAATTATATCGTTTCCAAAAAAAATCACTTACGATTCTAAGAATACAGCGGCTGTTAATTTAGCCAGAAAAATAGGACTTTCAATTATTGTTCTAAATATTCTACAGGGGTATATTGTTCTTCAATTAAGAACAGATGTTCCTGCTCTATATGGATATGCACATTTAGCCTTAGCCTTAATCTTTGTTTATATGATTATAAAATCAAAAAATTCAGACTTTAAAATGGATTAGAATTGAATTTCACTTAATAATTTAAGAACAACAGATCAAGTGCAATATTCAGATAATAAAAATTCAACATTTTTAGTACTATCGAAATTAAAAATTAAATGCAAAAATAAAGAATTTCTGTCAATATTAACTTTAAGAAGAAATAGACATGGAAAACTATTCTGATTCTAACCTTCGTATAATAACAATGAGGAAGCGAGTTCCCCAAGAATATCAAGCTACCGAGGAAGTGTCTGTGACCTTCATCCAAGATGGCGCCAATTCTTTTAAAGATTGGCTTGACAAGAAATATGTAGACTTTGGCTTCAATGCACCTTCATTGAGCAATACATGGACAGTACAAGAACACATGTTATCTGTGATTGCCACAAAAAGATACATTCAGACGGTGAAGGAAAATTCCCCAATCAATGGTTCATTGTCCGATTCTGATGATGATTCTTATCCACCTCGTTCTTCCAAAAAGTCTACCATTTCAAGAGAAGTTAGTGTTCAGGAAAAAAATTTCATTGACACACTTCCAAAGTGCCTCCCGTGTCATCAAGGCTTCAGCAATGTCGATGCAAAGAATGCTCAAACAGATAGAACAAAATGTTTATGTCCATGCAGTAAAGCCTTAGCACGTTCTTGGAATGAGAAATATCAAGTTCATTTTGATTCCCAGGGCTGCCAAAATAAGATTTTTACTTCCAAGGGCTTAATGGATCATTTGAGTGTCAACGGTGGTGTTCACATGGGTCAATTTCTCAAAGGTTCAAAGATTATCTCTCCAATTGGCTGTGTTTATCATTATGCAGCATTTGTATACCTCACTATGCTGCGACAAGTATTTAGGAATTACCCGTATATGAGGATTGCATACAATGAAGCCAAAGCTAGTATGGCACCAATGAACACCACGCAACAGCAACTCAACTCTGCTGTTGTCACCCAGCAAGATGGCAGAACAGCCAGGGCATCCTTACAAGATGTTCCTACCATCCTTACTAGTAGTCATGGCAATGCTGTTGCTGATGGGGGAGATGGTGCCGTTGTCACCCAACATGATGGAGGAATAGGCGTTCCCCCAGAAGTTGCACTAGATGTTTCTATAGTGGAAGCGTCGATCAAGCGGAAGGATGCTAACCAACATACTGATGCTGATCTCCTTGCTGAGGTTGTTACACCGCAG
>ENA-OREM01000045-OREM01000045.1-marine-metagenome-genome-assembly--contig:-NODE-45-length-109835-cov-6.515862_pt1 | contig 109835 bp, 91 predicted proteins | sample MGYA00248623_ERZ508561 | MGnify/ENA primary metagenome ERZ508561 (study PRJEB26227, sample SAMN06264494) | marine metagenome | isolation source: Columbia River Estuary | place: USA:Columbia River...
CGTTCAATGGTATCCTTACTCTGTCTTTTGAGCGGTCTTTGCCCTTCATACGTTCCATTATTCTTCGGCCAAATTCCTTTTCAGCAAGAAGAAGTTTAGCTGTCTTTTTAGCGCCGACTACCTCGATGAAATCGTCTATATAGGATTTGCGCAGTTCTTCAATCGCAATATGTGTGTCTGCAAAAGAGTACAGCATTTTTTCTGCCTCCTTTTCTGAAGGCCCGTCGCCAGCGAGTTTCTTAAAGTCTGAACGTTGCTTATCTCGCAATTCATGTTCTTTTTCTTGAAGTTCATTGTACACCGGCCAGAAAGCTTGGCTTTCGGCTACGGTGAGTTCTAGTTCTTCGGTGATGTAGGCGGCTTTGATGGCCTGAATTTTCACTTTCTTTCGTACAATATCGGCACGATCGTCTGACTTAGGTTGTGCCATGACCGCTGCTGTAGAAAGCAATAGGCCAAAAATTAAAGTCTTTTTCATAATTCTAAATATTCGTTTTTTAAATAGTAATAGTCGTAATACACGTCTGCATCAAACTCAACTTCGGCGAAGTCGAGTGAATCGGGTTCCACAAAGGAGTACATATCCTCAACCTGCAGGTAGCCTAGACTGTACATCTCAGCTATTATATCCTCTGATAATTCAAAATCATTGCCTGAAGTATTCGGCCAAAAGAATAAGGCTATAGCTATAGCGGCTGCGGCGGTCATGGACCAACGAATAATACGCATATGACTTGGCTTCGTTGCAACAACAGGGCTCGAGGTCCGGTCCACGAGATGCTGCTCCGGAATGCGGTGAAGCTTTGCTTTGAGCTCTTTTAATTGAGCATCACTTGCTGTATATGTTTCTTTTTTGTCCATTTAGTAGTTAGAGTAGTCGGAATTATGGAAGGTTTAAAAGGCCGATTAATTTTTCTTCCATCTTGTTTTTTGCATGGTGGTAATTCGCTTTAAGTGCACCTATAGAGGTACCTGTGAGTTCAGCAATATCTTTAAAGCTCAAATCTTGGTAATACCGTAATTCAAAAACCAACTGTTGTTTTTCCGGAAGGCCCACAAGAATTTCTTGCACCTTGGCATTGATCTGTTCGCTGTCCCATTTTAGCTCGGCGGTGCTCTGTGCGGCATAGGCACTGTCTAAATCGGCGCTGATATGTCGCTTTTCCTTTTTCAGCTCATTCAAAGCGGCATTGCGGACAATGGTATAGCACCAGGTAAATGGATGGCTATTGCCCTTAAACTTATGGAGGTTTTTCCAAATGCCTATCATCCCTTCTTGCAGGGCATCTTGCGCCAATGATTCGCTCTTAAGAATGCCCACGGCACAATAGAGGAGACGTTCGCTGTACTGCTCAACGATTTCAAAAAAAGAAGCCTCCCACTGCTCTTGCAATAGGAGGCTCTTGATATTCTTTGTTTCCTCCATTGTTCTTTAGATGAATGGAAGATACTAAAGGTTTAAGTGAACGATTACTTTCTAGCAATCACCTTTTGTGCTGCAGCCACTATGGCATCAGCATTCAAACCGTATTTTTCCATGAGTTGTGCCGGAGTACCACTCTCGCCGAAGCTGTCGTTTACGGCTACGAATTCTTGCGGCACGGGGTTGTTGGTTACCAGAGTTTGAGCAACGCTCTCGCCCAAACCACCAAAACGGTTGTGCTCTTCAGCAGTCACAACACATCCTGTTTTAGAGACAGATGCAAGGATTGCTTTCTCGTCCAACGGCTTAATAGTAGCCATGCCTATCACTTCTGCACTTACGCCTGCAGTTTCTAGTGCTTCAGCAGCTTGTAAAGCTTCCCATACAAGGTGGCCTGTAGCAATGATAGTCACATCTGTTCCTTCGGTCAACACGTCACCTTTTCCTATCTCAAATTTGGCGTCGGCAGGAGTGAAGTTCGCTACTTTAGGACGGCCGAATCGCAAGTAAACGGGACCGTCGTATTCTGCGATGGCGATGGTTGCAGCTTTTGTCTGGTTGTAATCACATGGGTTGATCACCACCATGTGCGGCAACATTTTCATTAGGCCAATATCTTCAAGGATTTGGTGCGTTGCACCGTCTTCACCAAGCGTTAAGCCTGCGTGAGAAGCACAGATTTTCACGTTTTTACCGCTGTAGGCGATGCTCTGACGGATTTGATCGTACACGCGACCCGTAGAGAAGTTTGCAAAGGTTCCAGTGAACGGTATTTTACCACCGATGGTCAAACCTGCCGCAATACCCATCATGTTTGCTTCGGCGATACCCACTTGGTAGAATCGGTCAGGATTCTGATCAGCGAAAGCATTCATTTTAAGAGAACCAGTAAGGTCAGCACAGAGTGCTACGACGTTTTCATTCGTTTTACCCAATTCTTCCAAACCGGCTCCAAAGCCTGAACGGGTATCCTTACTTCCTGAATCTGTGTACTTCTTCATTTTAGTTGATTTTCACAATGGTTGATGAGCCAGGGCTCACTCTAAATTCTTTTGATTTACTGTACGCGGTTTCTTGCGCAAATTTGCTTCTGAACACGACCATGTATTGACCGGGCTGGAGCTGAAATACCTGACGTTCGCCACTTTCACTAAGATCAGTAACCCATTCGTAGCCGTTGTCTCTCTGAACAAAAATGGATCCAAAACCGCTCGTTCCTGATTGCAAGGTTACCATACCTGGCGGGGGGACAGCAATGGTGGTAGTTGTACTAGGGCCGATAACCACCCCGCTTTGAAAAATACGTGGTAAGGTTAGGATTTCTAGATCGTATGTTCCACTGATGTACCGTTGGATAGTGCCAAAATCTTGTACGTGCAGAATCTCGTTTTTTCCGTGCGGCTTTATAATGCACGGAATGGTGTTGCTTTGACGTGAATTTGAACGCAACTCCAACTGACCTTGCGGGGTAGAAGCACCAATATGAGTGTGCGTTCCTGGGTGAATAACAATACTATCAACGCGTACGGGCGGCACAGTGTGAACGACCATATCGTAAACCACTAAAGGATCCAATACCATAGTATCTGGTTGACCCTTGTAGTTGAGGGTATGGACGAAGCTCTTCCTTAATTTTTGCGAGGTATGATCGTAGAGTAGGATGGGTACGTTAGTTTCTGTCGGTTTACCTCGATTGTCAAGGAGATTGATTTGCGCCGTGGTATTATCTAATGCCTGCGAAATCACAACCCCTAGTACGTTCTTGAAAGTATTCTCGTCGGCCGCATCGAAATACGTTCCGACGCATTCGAAACTGTCTTTAAAATCTTCATCGAGCCCAATACCAATAACAAAGGGTTTTAGAATGATTCCCTTTTGCTGAAGACGCTTGCTGACCACACACGGATCACCATCACAAGCCTCCACACCATCTGTAATGAGTATGACAATGTTGCGGCAATCTGCACAAGGTGGGAAATCATAAGACGCCTTTAGAAGCGAACCAGCGATTGGCGTAGTGCCTTTGGGTTTAATGGCCTTGAGTACACGCTTAATTTTATAGATGTTGCCATTACTAAATGGAACTTCTAACCTGGTATCGGAACAATCTTGCGGCGGCACAGGTTTTTGATGCCCGTACACACGAAGGGCCAATTGGAAATTACCTTCCTCTTGAATGCCCTGTAAACTATCCAGCATTTGCCCCATTAAGCGCTGTGCAACGTCAATCTTCGCACCACTTTCCCAACGGCCATACATGCTTTGACTGCCATCGAAAACGAATAAAATTCTCGTTAACGGTGGACGTTCTTCTTCTACCTGCGATTGCGCTTGCAGCGAAATACAGAAAAAGAAAAATGCTATGGCGGTAAGTTGTTTCACTATGGTCTAGTAATCGCCTAACGTTTCTGGGTTTTGGCTAAGTGCGTCGGCTAATTGTTCGTCGTTTGGCGCAACCCCGTGCCATTTGTGTGTACCCATCATGAAGTCAACACCGTTGCCCATCTCTGTATGGAGAAGAATACACACAGGTTTGCCATGACCTGTAGCTGCCGTTGCTTCGATAAGAGCCGATTTAACTGCATCCAATTCGTTGCCTTGAGCTACAGAAATAACGTGCCATCCAAAAGCTTCAAATTTTGCTTGAATAGAACCCATGGCCAATACTTCATCAGTAGAGCCGTCAATTTGCTGTGCATTGACATCGACGGTTGATATAAGGTTATCTATTTTTTTCGCAGAAGCATACATTGCGGCCTCCCAAACCTGGCCTTCTTGCAATTCACCGTCGCCGTGCAGCGTGTACACTATTCGGTCATCACCATTCAGTTTTTTCGCTTGAGCAGCGCCGATCGCCACGCTCATTCCCTGACCTAAAGAACCGGAGGCAATGCGAATACCCTCTAAGCCCTCATGTGTAGTGGGGTGCCCTTGCAAGCGTGTGTTCAACTTTCTGAACGTTGCAAGCTCGCTCACATTGAAATATCCTGCTCGTGCCAGAATTGAGTACATGACCGGTGAAATATGGCCGTTAGATAAAAAGAAAAGATCTTCACCTTTACCGTCCATTTGGAACGCCTTAGGCTCATGTTTCATGTGATCAAAGTAGAGGGTAGTTAAAAACTCTACACATCCTAAGGAACCGCCTGGGTGTCCTGAATTTACAGCGTGTACCATTCGTACAATATCTCTGCGAACTTGGGATACGACGGCTTGTAGGTCTTGTTGTGACATGGGTGAAATGTTATATTCGATGAGGTGTAAAAATACAGCAAAAGAAGACCTTTTTGCCTTTTCAATCCAATTCACATATACACACGTTGCTAACAAAGAATCCGTTTATCTTTGCCGCCCTAAAGCATGTAATATGAAGTGTGGAATCGTCGGCTTGCCGAATGTTGGAAAGAGTACATTGTTTAATTGTTTGTCTAGCGCAAAAGCTCAGGCGGCAAATTACCCTTTCTGTACTATTGAACCGAATGTTGGACAGGTAACGGTGCCTGATTACCGACTAGAACGTTTGTCTGAATTGGTCAATCCAGCTCGCATTCAACCGGCTAATGTCGAGATTGTAGATATTGCGGGTTTGGTTCGTGGCGCATCTAAAGGCGAAGGTCTGGGGAACCAATTTTTAGGAAACATTCGAGAGACAAACGCCATTATTCACGTACTCCGTTGCTTTGAAAATGAAAACGTCACGCATGTTGACGGTAGTGTGGATCCTATTCGCGATAAAGAAACCATTGACACGGAATTACAGCTAAAAGACCTCGATACCATCGAAAAACGCTTAGAAAAGGCCAAAAAAATGGCAAAAAGCGGCGAAAAAGAGGCAAAACTAAACGTTACGACACTAGAGCGTTTGGTTGCTTATGTGATGGAAGGAAGAAATGTTCGCGGCTTCGAAAGCACGGAACGTGAGAAAGATTTAATCAAGGAAATGCAGTTGCTTACAGATAAGCCGGTATTGTACTTGTGCAATGTTGATGAAAGTGCTGCTAAATCTGGAAATGCGTACGTAGATCGCGTTGTTGAAATGGCAGCTGCTGAAGGAGCAGGTTGCATACATATTGCTGTAAGTACAGAATCGGATATTGCGGAATTGGAAACCTACGAAGAGAAACAAATGTTCCTCGAAGAATTGGGCCTCGAAGATGCAGGTGTGAACCGCGTGATTCGTGCTGCTTATGAACTCCTGAATCTTCAAACCTATTTTACTGCTGGTGTGAAAGAAGTGCGTGCTTGGACCATTAAGAAGAACTTTACGGCACCGCAGGCGGCAGGAGTGATTCACAGCGATTTCGAAAAAGGTTTTATCCGTGCTGAGGTCATCTCCTATGTCGATTACGATGCATTAGGCAGTGAAAATGCGGTCAAGGAATCGGGTAAAATGCGAGTCGAAGGAAAGGAATACATTGTTCAAGATGGCGATGTTATGCACTTCCGCTTTAATGTGTAAAACCTGTGTATACTTTAACGCAATAAACATGCGGTAAAGTCGTGTGCATTCTTAAATTAGAATCCCTGTATTCCAATTTATTTATGGCACAAGAAGCACAATATACTGAAGACAACATTCGGTCTCTCGAATGGGACGAGCACATCAGGTTACGTCCAGGTATGTACATCGGCAAGTTGGGCGATGGTAAAAGCCCCGACGATGGAATCTACATCTTACTCAAAGAAGTCTTAGACAATTCTATTGACGAATACGTCATGGGAGCCGGTAAGGCTGTGGAGGTGAAAATTTCGGATGGCCAGGTCATGGTTCGTGATTATGGACGAGGTATCCCCTTAGGAAAAGTCGTTGACGTAGTCTCTAAAATCAATACAGGAGCGAAATACGACAGTAAAGCCTTTAAAAAGTCCGTTGGTCTCAATGGTGTAGGTGCTAAAGCAGTAAATGCACTTTCTAAAGAATTTATTGTTCAAGCGTACCGGGATGGTAAAACCAAACGCGCTAAATTCTCTTTTGGAAAACTCGTTGAAGACGATGCGATCGAAGAGTCCTCGCAACGCAAAGGGACCAAGATTACTTTCAGACCGGATCCAGATATCTTTATCAACTACAAGTACATGTTGGAGTATGTAGAGAAGATGTTGTGGAATTATGCATACCTCAACCCGGGACTTTCGCTCTATTTAAATGGAGAGAAGTTTTATTCAGAGAACGGTCTCAAAGACCTGCTACAAGATAATCTTGATGGCAATGTATTGCACGATATCATTCACCTTAAGGCCGACGACATCGAAGTAGCCATTACACATGCCGAGCGGATGCAAGGCGAACAATACTATAGTTTCGTTAATGGTCAGCATACCACGCAAGGCGGGACCCACCAGAACGCTTTTAGAGAAGGGTTAGTTACGGTAATGCGCGATTTCTATGGCAAGAACTTTGACGCATCGGATATACGTGCCTGCATCATAGGTGCTATTTCCTTAAAGGTCGTGGAACCGGTATTTGAATCTCAGACGAAGACCAAGCTAGGTTCGCTTGAAATGGCGCCGGGTGAAGTGCATGTTCGTACGTTCGTTGGAAATTTCTTGAAGGAGCATCTCGATAACTACTTGCACAGAAACCCTGCGGTTGCAGAAATCCTCTTGAAGAAAATTCAGCGCGCGGAGCGTGAGCGGAAAGATTTACAAGGCATACGTAAATTGGCGAGGGAGCGCGCTAAGAAGGCAAACCTGCACAACAAGAAACTACGCGATTGTCGTGCCCATTTAAACGACAACAAGCCAGGAGCGAAGGGTGATAGACGTTTGGATACTACTTTGTTTATTACGGAAGGGGATAGTGCTTCTGGCTCCATCACAAAAAGCCGTGACGTGAATACTCAGGCCGTTTTCTCATTGAAAGGTAAGCCGTTAAATTCATATGGTTTAACGAAGAAAGTGGTCTATGAAAACGAAGAATTTAATTTACTTCAGGCTGCTCTCAACATTGAGGATGGTTTAGATGAGTTGCGTTATAATAACGTCGTCATTGCAACCGATGCTGATGTGGATGGAATGCACATACGTCTACTATTGATTACATTCTTCTTACAGTTTTTCCCAGAATTGGTTCGGGAAGGACATTTGTACATTTTACAAACACCTTTATTTAGAGTTAGAAATAAGAAGGAAACGAGGTATTGTTACACCCCGGAGGAAAAGAACACCGCAATACAGGATTTAGGTCCGCGTCCTGAAATCACGCGATTTAAAGGATTGGGTGAGATTTCGCCGGATGAATTCAAACATTTTATTGGAAATGATATCCGCTTGGAGCCAGTAATGATTGGCAGAGATTTGACCTCTGGAGATTTATTGGAATTCTATATGGGTAAGAACACACCGAAGCGTCAAGAGTTTATCATAGAGAACTTGCGCGTGGAGAAAAATTTGGAGGAGGAATTCTTTAACTAATGAGCGAAGAAAATCAACCTATTAACGAGGAATTGGACCCGGAATTAACGGGTTCTGAAGGTATTGAAGAGGAGGGGAACAGGATTACACGTGTTTCCGGTATGTATCAAGATTATTTTCTGGATTACGCGTCCTATGTAATTCTAGAACGTGCGGTACCTGCTTTGAACGATGGCTTAAAACCAGTTCAACGTCGCTTACTGCATGCGATGAAAGAGATGGACGATGGCCGCTTCCACAAAGTGGCAAATATTATTGGCCAGACCATGCGTTTCCATCCTCACGGAGATGCTTCCATAGGGGATGCTTTAGTGCAGATGGGACAGAAGGATCTTTTGATTGACTGCCAAGGAAACTGGGGAAATATTCTCACAGGCGATGGTGCGGCAGCAGCCCGTTATATTGAGGCGCGCTTAACAAAATTTGCGTTGCACGTTGCTTACAGTCCTAAGGTTACTCAATGGCAACTCAGTTATGATGGTCGCGCGAATGAACCACTTCATTTGCCCATGAAATTCCCTATGCTTTTGGCCATGGGGGTTGAAGGTATTGCAGTAGGGCTTAGCACGAAGATATTACCGCACAACTTCATAGAATTGATCGACGCATCGATCAAAGAATTGGAAGGTAAACCGTTTAAATTATATCCAGATTTTCCAACGGGTGGTACAGCGGATTTCACAAATTATAACAACGGGGAGCGCGGCTCTCGTGTAAGGGTTCGTGCGAAAATTTCCCAATTGGACAAGAATACACTTGTAATTACGGAGATACCTTTTACCACGAATACTCAAAGCCTTATTGATAGCGTATTAAAAGCGAACGATAAGGGTAAAATAAAAATCAAAAAGATTGAGGATAATACGGCGGAACATGTGGAGATTCTTATTCACTTGCCTTCCGGTATAAGCCCTGATAAGACTATTGACGCGCTGTACGCATTTACCAATTGTGAAGTAAGCATCGCGCCTCTTGCTTGCTCTATACACGAAGACACGCCCTTGTTTATTGGCGTAAAAGATGTCTTAAAGCGGAGTACAGAGACGACAAAAGGCGTTTTAAAGGCGGAACTTGAAGTTCGACTATCTGAACTCCGGGAACAATGGCACTTTGCCTCGCTCGAGCGTATTTTTATTGAAGAGAAGATCTACCGCGATATCGAAGAGGCGGAAACTTGGGAACAGGTAATCTCCTTTATTGCCGGAGGATTAGAACCACACATTGGCCACTTGATGCGCGAAGTAACTGAGGAGGATATCGTGCGTTTGACAGAAATCAAAATCAAGCGTATATCAAAGTTTGATAGCGATAAGGCCAACGATAAAATTTTGGACCTTGAAGGTAAAATCTCGAGCGTTCAGCATGATTTAGCCCATTTAGTTGAATACGCAATCAACTACTTTAAAGAGCTGAAGGAGAAATTCGGTAAAGGTCGCGAGCGCAAGACAGAAATTGCCACCTTCGATAGTGTAGAAGCATCAAAAGTGGTCATTCGTAACCAAAAGCTCTACGTGAATCGCGAAGAAGGTTTTGTGGGTTACGGCATGAAGCGAGACGAATACGTTGGTGACTGTTCAGATATTGATGATGTCATTGTTTTTCGAGCCGATGGTAAATACAGCGTTAGTAAAGTGAAGGATAAAGCCTTCTTTGGAAAAAATATCATTCATGTCGCCGTTTGGAAAAAAGGCGATGACCGGACGGTATATAACGCCATTTACCAAGACGGCGTCTCAAAGGTGAGTTATGTAAAACGTTTTGCAGTGCAGAGTATTACTCGCGACAGAGAATACGATGTGACCACTGGAAGTAAAGGATCGCACATTTCCTACTTCACATCCAATCCAAATGGTGAGGCAGAGAAGGTGTTGGTGCTGTTGCGTCAATTAGCGAAGCTGAAAAAACTCAAAATCGATCTAGATTTCGCCAATGTTGCGGTGAAGGGTAGAAGCTCTAAGGGAAATATTGTAACGAAATTCCCGGTTAAACGTATTGAGCTCAAGGAAAAGGGTGAAAGTACTTTGGAAGCGAGAAAAGTATGGTTTGATCCGGCCGTGCAACGCTTGAACAGTGACGAACGTGGCCGTTTAGTTGGAAGTTTCAAAGGCGAGGACAGGTTGTTGATTGGCATGAAAAATGGGACATTACGCGTGGTTATACCGGAATTGAACCTTCACTTTGATGCAGATATGATTTATCTAGAGAAGTTGGAAGAAAATCGTCCGATCAGTGCCGTTTACTTTGACGGCGAAAAATCACGCTACTTTGTGAAGCGCTTCCTATGGGAAGGTGGTGATAAAGAGGAAAATATAATCACAGCACACCCTAAAAGTGAATTGAGTTTCCTTTCGAACAATACGTTGCCTAGAATTCAAATGGTATATCGTAAAACAAAGGGCGATGTTCGCGATCCTGAAGAAGTAGATTTAGCAGCATTCATTTCGGTGAAAGGCATTAAGGCAAAAGGGAACCAATTAACTTCGGATACCCTTAACAAAATAGAGCCGCTCGAGTCTTTACCTGAACCTGATGAAACTAGAATAGAGGTAAACGAAGCAGAGCAAGAATCACTCATTGTCAAGGTTGAGCCCAGTACTGAGGTCGAGACCGCCGCGAAGATTGATGCCGCAGCTAACGTTGAGCAGGTTAAATCTGTAAGACCCACTGAAGCGGAAGAACAATCAAAGTCTGCCACGTCTGAACCAAATCGTGATGAAAAGAGTTCTTATGATGCAGACGATAAAGCACCACAAATCACTTTAGATTTTTAATATGCGCCCCACGCTTCTAACCTTACTCTTTGTTTTTACATATAGCTTGACCGCCCAAAACAGTTTAAATATTTCATTGAAGGGCCAGAGCACTTTTTTGAATGATATGAACGATATCTGGGGCTACACCTCTTCTACAGGGCGTGAGTTTGCATTAGCGGGCACTACTGCCGGTGTGAGTATTGTGGAAGTCACTAATCCTGCGAACCCTACAAAGAAGCAATTCGTTCAAGGACCCTATAGTATCTGGCGTGATTTGAAAACTTGGGATCATTATGCTTACGTAACGCATGACAATACGTTTGCTTGGAATACGATTCCAGATCATGGTCTCTTGATTATAGACTTAGATAGCGTGGACAGTGCAAACCCAACATATAAGACTATGAATCCGGTCATTCAAACACCAGGAGGCATCATGGATACCTTGAAGACCGCTCACAATTTGTACATCGATGAGAATGGGTACGCCTATTTGTTTGGAGCAAATGTAGGTAACGGTGGTGCGCTTATTTTCGACGTAGCCACAGATCCTTGGAATCCGACCTACGTAGGAATGTATGACGATTATTATTTCCACGACGGTATGGTTCGAGGCGATACCATTTGGGGTTCAGCGGTTTATCAAGGGAAATTCATAGTGGTCGACGCCACTGTAAAAGACAGTACAATCACATTAGCTACGCACGGCACGCCCAATGCGTTTACCCATAATACTTGGATCAGCGATGATAATTCTGTGCTGTTTACTACCGATGAGATTGGTAATGCTTTTCTAACAGCCTATGACGTGAGTGATTTAGCGAATATTACTGAATTGGATCGTATTCAGACCTCTTTGGGCACTAGTGTTATTCCTCATAATGCGCATGTTTATGGTCAATGGGTGGTGACTTCGTATTATACTTCTGGGGTTCAAATTGTGGATGCAAAATACCCCGAATTGCTTGTCGAAGTTGGCTATTTTGACACGTCACCGTCTTTTTCAGGAAACGGTTTCTATGGGAACTGGGGGGCGTATCCGTATTTTGAGTCTGGACTCATTGTTTGTTCAGACATCGAAGAGGGTCTGTCCGTTCTAGAGCCTACCTATGTCGAAGCTTCGCGCGTACATGTTGTAGTATACGACAGTATTACACGTGCACCTTTAAGCAATGCAGTTATATTATTTGATCGCACTAGCGATACGTTGCAAAGCAGTATTGATGGATTGGCAGATGCAGGTACCCATTTGGATGTAATGGATTCAATTAGTGTTAAACTTGCAGGATTTGTACCGCATAGATCGGCGTATCAATGGCAAGCCGGTGTGTTCGATACCGTAAAAGTAGCGTTGCTAAATGTGAACAACGTAGGTACTCAAGATGTAGCGAATTCGGCGGTAGTGCTGCAGCCAAATCCTAATAATGGAATCTTTCAACTGACCGGAGTTGAAAACGGAACGTATCAACTTATTGATAGCAAAGGCAGCATGCTAGAGCAGGGCGTTCTATTGAATGATTGGGTTGAATTGAAAAACAACTATGCACACGGATCGTATTACCTCCGTGTACAATGGGAAACCCAAGCAAAAACATTCCCAGTTATGCTACTGCCTTAAATGAATAGGTTTTAGAAATTAGTGGTGAACCCTTTGGTTTTATAAAATTCCTCAATAATACCTACAACTTCTTCCTCACTGTTGGCTACGTGCATAAGGTCGGTGTCGTTTGGGCTGATTTTACCCGTCGCTTTCAGCGTGTTTTCGATCCATTGTTTTAATCCTTCCCAAAAATCACTTCCATAAAGAATAATAGGGAATTGGTCAATTTTTTTGGTCTGAACCAATGTGATTGCTTCAAAGAGTTCATCGAGCGTGCCAAAGCCTCCTGGCATTACTACAAATGCTTGACTGTACTTTACAAACATTACTTTGCGTGCGAAGAAATAGTCGAAATCTAGATTTTTATCGTGGTCAATAAAGGGGTTGCTACTTTGTTCAAAAGGTAGGTCAATGTTAAGGCCTACGCTGGGACCTTTGCCTAGTTGTGCACCTTTGTTGGCGGCTTCCATGATACCGGGGCCACCGCCGGTAATAATACCAAAGCCTTTACTGGTTAGCTGGCGTGCAATTTCCGTAGCTGCGTCTAAATAGCGTTGTTCGGTGGTGTCTCGTGCCGACCCGAAAATACTAATACAAGGGCCAATACGACTTAGACTTTCGTAACCCTGTACGAATTCCGACATTATTTTAAATAATGCCCAACTGTCTTCTGATTTAATCTCGGTCCAGGTTTTTCTTGAATGAATCTTCATAGGTATACTAGTTTCTTACCTATAAGATACGCAAAAGCGCTGATGAATTATTTTAATTCGGCAGCTAAAAATTGACCCGTAATACTTTCTTTGATCTTGATGATTTCTTCGGGTGTCCCTTCAGCAACAATGCGCCCCCCGCCTGATCCACCTTCAGGCCCTAAATCGATAATATGATCGGCTTGTTTAATGACATCCATATTGTGTTCTATGATAAGCACCGTATTTCCTTGATCTACCAGACGTTGGATGACCTCCATTAACACTTTTACATCCTCAAAATGTAGCCCAGTGGTAGGTTCATCCAGAATATACATTGTGTTGCCCGTATCTTTCTTGCTCAGCTCGGTGGCCAATTTGACCCGCTGTGCCTCACCACCACTCAATGTGGTAGAGGGCTGTCCTAATCGGATATAACCTAATCCTACGTCTCTTAGTGTTTGCAGCTTTTGGTTGATCCTAGGTACATGTTCGAAGAACGGTAGGGCGTCCTCAATGCTTAAGTTTAGTACATCCGAAATACTCTTTCCTTTGTAGCGCACTTCTAACGTCTCGCGATTGAAACGCTTACCTTGACAGGATTCGCAATGCACGTAAACATCGGGTAAGAAGTTCATCTCAATCACGCGCAGTCCTCCACCTTCACAAGTTTCACAACGGCCGCCTTTTACATTGAAAGAGAACCTTCCCGGCTTATACCCACGTACCTTACTTTCTGGTAAGCCTGCAAATAGCTGCCGGATTTCTGACCATACGCCCGTGTAAGTTGCAGGATTCGAACGCGGCGTGCGTCCAATGGGACTTTGATCGATATCGATAATTTTATCGATTTTCTCAAAACCTTCAATACTTCGGTACGGCTGCGGTTTACCCACCGCACGAAAAATCATGTGGTTAAGGATAGGGTATAGGGTACCGTTGATTAATGTTGACTTCCCGCTACCACTTACTCCAGTAATACACGTCAATACGCGCAAGGGGATTTTTAAATCAACGTTTTTCAGGTTGTTTCCTGTCGCACCAAAAAGGCCAATCCAACCGTCCGCCTGACGTCGTACATTTGGCACTCCAATGCCAAGCTGACCGTTTAAATACTTCGCTGTAATGCTGTCGCTTGCGAGAATATCTGAGAGATCGCCTTGCGCTACGATTGCTCCACCATGCACTCCTGCGCGGGGGCCGATATCAAGAATGTGATCCGCAGTTTCAATCATTTCTCGGTCGTGCTCCACCACTAAAACACTGTTGCCAATATCTCGCAATTGCTGCAGGGAATCTATGAGTCTTGCATTATCGCGCTGGTGCAATCCTATAGAAGGCTCGTCTAAAATGTACAGGACATTCACCAACTGTGACCCTATCTGGGTCGCCAACCGGATTCGTTGTGCTTCACCTCCGCTCAGACTACGTGCACTCCGGTTTAAATTCAAATAGCCTAAACCTACATTTAGTAAGAACGCGCTTCGCGCGCGCAATTCTTTTACAATTTCCTCCGCAATGAGCCATTCTTTAGGTGACAAATTATGCTCCAACGAGTCAATCCATTGGCCAAAATGTATCAAGCTTTGGGTACTCACCTCTGCGATGCTTTGACCCGCTACCTTGAAATGCAGGCTTTCCTTTTTCAAACGTGCACCTTCACATTTTGTGCAAGCTACATGTTCCATGTATTCGTCTGCCCAACGCTGAATACTTCTGCTTTTCGCTTCTTTACCCTGAGACTCTATGAAGTTAATAATGCCTTCAAAGTTCAATTTGTATTCCTTTGTTACGCCAATGGCCTTATGCTCAATGGTCATCACCTCGTTGCTGCCGTTGAGAATAATGTCTAAGGCTGCTTCAGGAATGTCTTCAACGGCGGTATCCATGTTAAAGCCGTGCTTCAGTCCAATAATTTCAAGTTGGTTGAACATCCAATTCTTCTTGTATTCTCCAACTGGTGCAATACCGCCCTTCCTGATTGTTTTCTTTGGGTCCGGGAATAGCTTTCGTTCGTTCACTTGTTTCGTGGTTCCCAATCCGTCGCAACGGGGACAGGCACCTTTAGGACTGTTAAAAGAAAACGTGTTTGGCTCGGGCTCTTGATAGGCTATACCACTGGTAGGACACATGAGGTGTCTAGAGAAATAAGCCAATTCATCTCTTTCCAAATCCAAAACGGCTATGGTCCCGCCACCATGATTCATTGCGGTCTCTACACTTTGAGCAATGCGCGCCTCCGCTGTTGCGGCAACAATAATGCGATCTACAACAATTTCAATATCGTGTGTCTTGTATCGGTCCAATCGATACCCGCTGCTCACTTCAACTACTTTACCGTCCACACGGGCTCTAATAAAGCCCATTCGCGTAATCTGTTCAAATAATTCCCTGTAATGCCCTTTCCGCGCTCTAACGACTGGTGCTAAAACCGCAATTTTTCTACCAACATAACGTTCGGCAATCAATGCTACAATTTGAGCATCGGAGTAAGAAATCATCTTCTCACCCGTATTGTAGCTAAAGGCTGTTGAAGCCCGTGCAAATAGTAAACGCAAGAAATCACTCAATTCCGTTACCGTTCCTACCGTCGAACGTGGGTTTCGGGAGGTGGTCTTTTGCTCGATAGAAATCACCGGCGATAGTCCTTCAATCTTATCGACTTCTGGACGTTCCATATTGCCCAAGAATTGACGCGCATAAGCACTAAAAGTCTCCATGTAACGCCGCTGTCCCTCCGCATAAATGGTGTTGAAGGCTAAAGAGCTTTTTCCAGAGCCACTTAGGCCGGTAATCACGACCAATTTATTTCTCGGGATGGCAACATCAATGTTTCGCAGGTTATGCGCTCTTGCGCCAAAGACTTCTATGTATTCGCTCATTTAGAAGGAACCCAAATTTGGTATGCTTTGTTTGTCGAATTCGATAATTGCTGGCTTTGAATCCAAGGATTATATGTTCTCAACGTTTTATAAGTAACCCCTTGTGATCTCGCCCAGCTTACCCAGTCCGCAACGCTGGTATTGACTAAAATAGTATCCATTTTAGGAAAGGAATAGCCTTGATCTTGGTGGTAGACGTAGCCAAAGTCTGCGAGGTTTTCGTGAATGTGCTTTACGGCGGCGATACGATAGACGTAGCGCGCAGTCTCAGTATTTAATAAGAGATCGTAATAACTATCAACGCCTTGCTCGTTAAGTCGTCTTGCTGTCCCGGCCATCCCCATGTTATACGAAGCTGCAGCTAAAGTCCAATTTCCAAACCTCTCGTATGCTTCCTTTAAATAAGTGCAAGCTACCTGGGTCGACTTTTCGATGTGGTACCTTTCGTCTACCTCTTTATTTATTTCCAGACCGTTTTCAAGTCCTGTACTCTTCATTATTTGCCAGTATCCACTGGCACCTGCTGGACTAACAACATTTTGCAGTCCACTTTCAATCAAGGAAAGGTATTTAAAGTCTTCAGGAATTCCGTTTTTCGCAAGAATAGGTTCGATGATAGGAAAGAATTTAGCGCTGCGCTTGAGCATTAAAAGATTATTACTCTGCCAATAGCTGTTCACGAGCATTTCGCGGTCCAATTTTTCTTTAACATCGGCTTCAGCCAACGGCAATGCTTCTCCTGCGAAATCTAGATTCTCAGGAATAGGAAATGGCTTCACCGTGCTTGGACGTACCTCCACAGGATGCGGCGCTTCGTTGGATTGAGCGCTTCTGAGACCTACAAATGCAAGTGTTAATCCTACTGCCCCAAATAGGACAATTTTATTTTTCATAGATAAAGGGCGAATTAAAGTCTGCAAAAGCAGGTCCATCTTGATCCTTTGCACTTAGTATGGGAACATCGACGTTCCAATCAATGGCGAGCAATGGATCATTCCATAAAACACTTCCTTCGTGTTCTGGACTATAGGTATCTGTACATTTATACAAGAAAACCGTTCCGTTTTCAAGGGTTGCAAAACCGTGGGCAAAGCCAGGCGGTATCCAGAGCATGCGCTTATTTTCGCCACTTAGCTCAACGCCATAATACTGGCCATAGGTAGGGGAGCCCTTGCGAATGTCGACAGCGACATCCCAAACCTTACCGCGCTGCACTCGAACTAGTTTTCCCTGTGCCTTCGGCGGCGCTTGGAAATGCAGTCCTCGGACTACGCCGCGATCAGATAAGCTTTCGTTGTCTTGGATGAATTCTTCTGTAATGCCTTGAGCGGCAAACACATCACGATTATAACTTTCAAAGAAATAGCCGCGTTCGTCCCCGAAGACGCGCGGTTCGATAAGTAGCAAGCCTGCTAATGGTGTCTCAATGATTTGCATACCCCAAAAATAGCAGGATAAGCTTACGAAAGCATAGGGTCGACCTTTTCTTTCAAAAGAGTTGAAATTTCCTGTGCGTGCGTTAAGAAGCTCAAATGTGTCGCACGATTAAGCGTCCAGCAGCGGTCGGAAGGTTCGCACTCAGGAAAAACAAGATCCCAGTCGCTTGTTACGCTATCTACGGGACATTTGGGGGTAGGTCGGTCCCAATTCAATACGGATTTTAGGACCCAACGGTAATAGTCACAAGGAAATTGCTCCATCATTTCAATCACGCCTTCAAAATGAGCCGATGGGCGACTGTTGAGTCGTGCCATGAAGAAAATTAACTTGCGAATACTGCCCTTCGGGGCCCAATTTAAAATACCTGTCGCAGCAATTCTCTTAAAAAGAGGACGCAGTGGCGTACTGTACTGAAGCGAATTGAGTAAAACAACGCGTTGCACTCGGTGACGGCTTGCCCAATCCTGCGCAACGATTCCACCAAAGCTGTAGCCAAATAGCAAATCGTGCTCTTGAATATCGTGCGGTGCCAGCAAACGATCCGCGTAAGACGATAATGACTCACCAACTTCGGGCAGCGTCCATTCTAAAAAAGTTGCTGACCATGGGAATTCAAGATTTCTAAAAATTCTTGAATCGGCACCTAATCCCGGTAATACCCATACTCTAGCTTCACGCATTGCCCATGTTTTTACGAACTACTTTAAAAACGCTTGGGTAGAGTCTTTTGTTCGTTGCAATAATGCTTTTTGATGCAATAGCCTCAGGACCACCGTTAAAGTCTGAAATTTCTCCGCCGGCTTCACGAACTAGCACGATTCCAGCAGCCACATCCCACGGACTTAATCCGTATTCAAAATATCCGTCAAAGCGACCGCAGGCAGTATACGCGAGGTCTACTGCGGCTGTGCCTATGCGCCTCAAACCACGGGTGGATTTGTAAAATGTTGCAAGTGTGTTTTGAAATCCGTCGATGTGCTCAAAGTCGTAATAAGGAAAACCTGTTGCCAGCAGACTGTTTTCGAGCGATTCGGTGGTGGTTACTGTGATAGGAACGCCATTTAGCCTTGCGCCACCTCCTTGAAAGGCAGAAAAACATTCGTCCATACCCACTTCATACACCACACCAATAACTAAATGTTCTTTGTGCTTTAACGCAATAGAAACGCTGTATATGGGCAGGCCGTGTACAAAATTAGTGGTGCCGTCCAAAGGATCTATTATCCAAACCAAATCCTTTTGAAGTTCTTGAACCGTGGTTTCTTCCTCTGTTAAAAATCCAGCCTCTGGTAACAACGCGGAAAGACGTTTCACTAGGAGACGTTCGGTATTTTCATCCACATCGCTGACTAAGGCGTTTAGACTTTTTAAGCTTACGCGTTCTTGAGAAAATGTGCTTTGTTGCTTTCGTAGGAAGGCGCCGGCTTCCTTTGCTATGGCTTCAACGGCGCTCGTGATATCGGTGAGGTTCATTCGTTATTTTCGAAGGGCCGCGTATTTAAAATGAATGCTTTTACAAATGGTCTGCATGCCACTTTGGTCTTTTCGGTGATCTGTGTAGAGTGTGAGTATTTCTTCCCTGTGGTTCGGATTGAAGTCAATCATTCCAAGAAACATTCCTTCTCTTATTTTGTACAATTCTGAATTAAGCATTAATCCATCTTTCATATGCGAGGCCCGGCAATGGTGCCAATGTTTAATGAAAGCGTCTTCGCCCACTAAGGGCTTATATTCGATGAAAATTTGTGGCATTGATGGCGTTCTTAGGTACATCTAAGATAACAATTCCATCATTGTTAATAGTTGACAATGATAATGTTTTGATTTTGTTCGCCCATTCAGGGTTCCAAAAAGTCTTTACGCGGATGTAATTGTCAGTGTATCCGTACATGTAGCCTTTGCGATTTTCACCTTCAAAAAGTACCGGTCTGGACTGACCTAATTGGTTTTCATAAAACTGTCGCGTCTTCTTTTCACTTAAGATACGCAGCATTTTATTCCTGCGTTTACGCTCGGGAATGGGTACTACACCGTCCATTGCTGCCGCAGAAGTGTTGCTTCTTTCACTGTAAGTGAACACATGTAAGTAGCTTATTTCTAAGCTATTGATAAAATTATACGTCTCTAAAAAATGTGCTTCCGTTTCGCCTGGAAACCCCACGATGACATCAACTCCTATTCCAGCATCTGGATGCGCTTTTCTGATCGCAGCAACGCGTTGGCGGTACAGTGCGGTCATGTAGCGCCGCTTCATCTTTTTTAGAATTTCGTCCGATCCGCTCTGAAGCGGGATGTGAAAATGCGGAACGAATTTTTTGCTTGTTCCTGTGAAGGCAATGATTTCATCGCGCAGAAGATTTGGTTCGATCGAAGAGATGCGTATGCGGTCTACCGGAACTTGCTCGTCAAGCGCTTGAACCAATTCCAAGAAGGTATTTTCATGACGTTTATTACCAAATTCACCTTTGCCATAATCGCCAACGTTCACCCCCGTCAAAACTATTTCAGGAATGCCTTTGGCCGCGATTTCTTTTGCATTCTTAACTACATTTTCCAAGGTATCTGAACGCGAAATTCCTCGCGCTAGTGGAATGGTACAGTACGTACACTTGTAATCACAGCCGTCTTGAACTTTTAAAAAAGCTCTTGTGCGTTCTCCTGCACTGTAAGAACTAACGAAAGAATTGGCTTCTGCAATTTCGCAGCTGTGGATTTCCGCAGGACCCTGTTGTTTCTCAAGAGCACCTAAGAATTGAGTGACATTAAATTTTTCCGTTGCGCCTAAAACAAGATCTACGCCGGGCATCTCCATAATTTGCTCAGGCTTTAATTGGGCATAACACCCTACTACCACTATAAATCCATCGGGATTAGCACGCAGTGCTCTGCCGACAATGTTCCGGCACTCGCGATCTGCATTTTCAGTAACGCTGCAAGTATTGATGACATACACATCTGCCTTTTCTGCATAGGGTACGGTTACAAATCCTGCGGTATCAAAGTCCTTCGCGATGGTTGAGGTTTCTGCAAAGTTGAGTTTGCAACCTAGCGTGTGAAATGCGACCGATTTACTCATATCAAGTTCACTTCTGCTTGCAGTAGAATTCCGAATTTCTCGTGAACGCTGTTAATCACAGAATGCGATAAGGCCAGAACTTCTGCACCAGTTGCACTTCCGTAGTTTACCAAAACCAACGCTTGATTTTTATGAACACCGACATCACCGTCTTTAAATCCTTTCCAGCCGGCTTGTTCAATCAGCCAGCCCGCAGCAATTTTAACCCCACCTTCAACGGCATAGGTGGGCATGTCCGAATACTGCTCTTTCAATTCATTTGCCAATTCCTCGCTCACCACAGGGTTTTTAAAGAAGGATCCACTGTTGCCGATTTCCGCTGGATCTGGTAGCTTTTTTTTACGAATCGCAACCACTGCATCGCTTATGGCTTTTGGCGTAGGATCGGAAATCCCATTCGCAGCCAATTCATCTTTAATAGCCCCGTAATCAAGACGAAGGATATGATTGCGTTTTGTGAGCCTCAGGGTGATCCGGGTAATGATTGCTTTGCCTTTCCACGCATTTTTGAAAATACTATCTCGATAGTTGAACTGGCAACCGTCAAGGTCCAATTCAAAGTAGCGCTTTTCATCGATATGTACTCCCTCACATGAAATAAAGCAATCCTTCAATTCCACGCCATAGGCTCCGATATTCTGCACTGGTGCCGTACCGCAATTTCCAGGAATTAAGCTTAAATTTTCTAAGCCACCGAGCCCTTGGTTAAGCGTCCATAGGACGATATCATGCCAATTCTCACCAGCACCAAATCTTATGTGTACTTCATCATCGTTTTCAAAAACGACCTTTCTGCCGTGAATATCCACCTTCAGTACGTCGCCTGTAACATCCTGGGTGAGGAGCATATTTGAACCGCCGCCTAAAACAAGCGCTGGTGCACCGTGATGACGCACGTAATTCAAGATCTCTTCGGCACTGTGTGCCCAAATTAATCGCTCGGCCTTTTGATCGATACCAAAGGTGTTGAGTTTCTTCAAGCTCTTGTTAATCTGTACGATCAATGGACGATTATTTTATGGTTCCTGGATATACTTGCAAAGCATGTCTAACGATTTCTATACATTCCTTAAGGTCTTCAACATTCAAGACATATGCAAGTCGTGCTTGTTGCCTGCCTAATTCTGGTTTTGCGTAAAACCCAGCGGCAGGGGCCATCATTAAAGTTTTACCGTTATGATCAAATTCACTGAGCAGCCATTCTGCAAAATGCTCAGCGCTTTCTACTGGGAAAGCTGCCACGGCATAAAATGCCCCTTTTGGTTTAGGACAAAATACCCCATCAATACTGTTCAGTCCATCAACTAAGACATTTCTTCGCTCCACGTATTCTGTATTAACGGTATCAAAATAAGATTGTGGTGTTTTTAAAGCTGCCTCACTAGCAATTTGCGCATAGGTTGGGGGCGACAGGCGCGCTTGCGCAAATTTCATAGCAGTTGCCATAAAATGCCTGTTTTTACTCACCAAACAACCAATGCGGGCGCCACACATACTGTAACGCTTTGAGAAACTATCTACGACGATTGCATGTTCCTCAAGCCCTTCTATTCCCAAGATAGAATAATGTTCCGCTCCATCGTATGTGAATTCGCGGTATACCTCATCTGCGATAAGAAACAGGTCGTGTTTTAAAACGATGGCTTTGAGTTGATTGAGCTCTTCTTTACTGTAGAGGTAGCCAGTTGGGTTTCCTGGGTTGCAGATCATAATTCCCTTTGTTTTGGGAGTTATGGCTGCCTCAAAGGCGCTTACAGGCGGCAACGCAAATCCATTTTCAATATTCGACTCTACTGGTATCACCTTTACGCCGCTCGCCGTGGCAAAGCCATTGTAATTGGCATAAAATGGTTCAGGAATAATCACTTCATCGCCTTCGTCCATTGCCGAGCCAAAGGTGAAAAGCAGTGCTTCTGAGCCTCCGGTTGTAACAATGATTTCTTCGCTCGTCACCCGTAAATTTTTGCTGTGGTAGTATTCTGAAAGACCTGCTCTTAAGCTCGCAAATCCCGCGCTGTGACTGTATGCTAAAACAGGAACATCGGCTTCTTTGATGGCCCTTTGAGCCACTTCAGGGGTGTGGATATCTGGCTGACCAATATTTAGATAGAATACTTTCTTACCAGCACGTTCGGCGTTCTCAGCAAAAGGAACAAGTTTGCGAATAGGACTTGAAGGCATTGCTTCCCCTTTTCTAGATACAGTCGGCATAATTCAGTCGTTTTTTAAATGCAAAAAGCCCCGCAAAAATACGGGGCTTTCTTTAAACTTTCGAGGTGTACTGGGTACGCCTTTAAACTTAATTTGCAATAACGCTACCTCCAGTCTTGGTGGGCGTCGACGGCTTTGAATCAGGATTCATTACCTGTCCTTTGATCGTGAGCACCACAGTTTTGTTGCTCGCGTTGGATTGAACGGTTACCGTTTTGTGGAAATTACCTAAACGGTTCGTATCATACTTTACAGTGATTTCACCCTCTGCGCCAGGTGCGATAGGCTCACGTGTCCACTTTGGAGTTGTACAGCCGCACGAAGCGCGAACGGAATTTAGAACCAACGGCTCAGTACCTTCGTTTTTAAATTTAAAAACACGCGTTCCGTTTCCACCTTTTTCGACTTTTCCGTATTCCATTACCTTTCGGTCAAATGAAATTTTGGCGCCACTGGTGTTTTCTTCTTGTGCCTGAGCAACAAATCCAAATAGGGCAACGAATAGCGTTAGGAATAACTTTTTCATAATGTAATTAGATGAATTTTTCTTTTCCAAATGTAAGAGTAGTTTAAGCACTTTCAAAGGAAATTAACAAACTCTTAGCCTATGGGTTCATTGAATGCGTGAAGCCTTGTATTTTTGCAGCTTACATAAGTCAATTATTTCATGCGCGAAATTGGAAAATATACTCCGGGAGATATAGAGTCTAAGTGGTACGGCCATTGGTTGGAAAACAACTACTTCCATGCTGAAGTCAGTGAAAAAGAGCCCTATACCATTGTCATTCCTCCCCCTAACGTTACGGGTAAATTGCACATGGGACACATGCTGAACAATACTATTCAGGATGTGCTCATTCGACGTGCGCGCATGCTAGGCCTCAACGCATGTTGGGTGCCAGGTACAGACCATGCATCTATCGCCACAGAAGCAAAAGTGGTGAAGCGCTTGCGCGAGCAAGGCATAAAAAAATCGGACTTAAGTAGAGAAGATTTCCTCAAGCATGCTTGGGACTGGACCGACGAATATGGCGGCATAATTTTAAAGCAATTAAGACATCTTGGAGCCTCATGTGATTGGGATAGAACAGCCTTCACTTTAGATGAAACACGCAGCGAGCAGGTTATAAATGTCTTCATAGACTTGCACAAAAAAGGGATGATTTACCGCGGTTTACGCATGGTGAATTGGGACCCTGTAGCACTTACAGCAGTTTCTGACGAGGAGGTCATTCATAAAGAAGAAAACAGTCGTTTGTACTATATGAAGTATCAGATCGAAGGGTCTGAAGAGTCTTTGCAAGTGGCGACGACGCGTCCTGAAACCATCTTCGGAGATACGGCAGTTTGTGTAAATCCTGAGGACGAACGCTACCAGCACTTAAAAGGTAAAAAAGCAGTAGTTCCACTCGTAGGCCGGGCGGTTCCTATCATTTTTGACGACTATGTCGATATTGAATTTGGTACGGGAGCGTTAAAAGTGACGCCTGCGCACGATACGAACGATAATATGCTTGGCGAGAAGCATGGATTGGAAGTGATCGATGTTTTTGATCAACATGCAGCATTGAATGAAAACGGTGGTGTCTTTGCTGGTATGGACCGATTCGATGCACGAAAGGCCGTCGCTAAAGCATTGGATGAAGCTGGATTTTTGGTAGAAACGAAGGATTTACGCAATAAAGTCGGACGCAGTGAACGCACGGATGCAGTAATAGAACCAAGACTGTCCATGCAATGGTTCTTAAAAATGGCTGATCTAGTGAAGCCTGCTATTGATGGTGTGAAGTCAAAAGATATAACGCTTCATCCACCACATACTGAGAAAACCTATTTGTACTGGATGGAAAACATCAAGGATTGGTGTGTTTCTCGTCAATTATGGTGGGGTCACCGCATTCCTGCTTGGTACGATGCCGAAGGTAATGTTGCGGTTTGTAAGACACGTGAAGAGGCCGCAAAAGCCTTGGGGACCGACAAGGTACACCAAGACGAAGATGTGATGGATACCTGGTTTAGCTCATGGCTCTGGCCGTATAGTGTTTTTGCAGGCAATAAGGAAGAGGAGGATTATTTCTACCCTACCAGTACCTTGGTCACCGGACAGGACATTATTTTCTTTTGGGTAGCTCGTATGATTATGGCAGGATATGAGTTTAAAGGCAAACGTCCTTTCAAAGACGTGTATTTTACCGGAATGGTACGCGATAAAAAGCGCCGTAAAATGTCCAAACAGTTGGGCAATAGTCCAGATCCGTTGGATCTCATCGCGCAATACGGTGCCGACGGGGTGCGCGTGGGCATGTTGATGACTGCGCCGGCAGGAAATGACCTGCTTTTTGATGAAGATTTGTGTGCGCAAGGCTCCTTCTTCGCCAACAAGGTTTGGAATGCCTTCCGTTTGGTGGGGATGTGGGAGACTGGAGCGGATAAGATGAGTCCTTCTGAAGCCCTGGCGGTGAATTGGATGCGCAATCGTATTGGTGAGGCGCTGATAGAATTAGAAAACAGCTTCATAAAGTACCGTTTGTCAGAGGCGTTAATGACCACTTATAAGCTTGTTTGGGACGATTTCTGTTCTTGGTATTTAGAAATGGTAAAGCCTGCGCGCGGTGAGAAGGTTTCGGCTGAGGCATTGGAGGCTACTAAAAATATTTTCAATACACTCTTGGAAATTATGCATCCGTTTATGCCTTTCATAACAGAAGAATTGTGGCAGAATTTAGCAGATCGCAAAGAGGGTGAAACGATCAACTTCGCACCATGGCCTACTTTGAAAGTAGAGGATGATGCGATATTGAAAGCATTTAATCATTTCGCGGAGGTAGTTGGTGGCGTGAGAACCGTAAGAAACGAAAACGGCATCGCACCAAAAGAGGTCTTAACACTTGAGATAGCAAAGGGTACGCCGCACAGCAGCGCATTTGATGCATTGATCAAGAAGTTGGCAAATGTTGATGCTATTGTCGAAGTAAACGAAGTTCAGAAATCGGCATTCAGTTTTGTCGCTGGGGGCGTTAATTATACCATACCAGCCGACGCCTTTGTGAATGTTGAAGAGGAGATCGTTAAGCTCGAAGAAGAATTGGCCTACACGCAAGGATTTTTAAAGGGTGTTGAGAAGAAGTTGAGCAATGAACGCTTCGTTTCTAATGCGCCTGAGGCCGTCGTCGCCTCTGAACGTAAGAAGCAAGCGGATGCCGAAGGTAAAATTACCCTGATTACACAGCGCTTGGAAGCCTTAAAAGGATAACCGTGAGTCAAGACCTAAACGCCGGAATTCATAGCCACATTGCAGGACTCGAGAAGAAAACGGGCCAGCCTATTTCGTATTGGGTGGACATGGTCCGCTCTTGGAACGAGCCGAAGCACATGGCCAATGTGAAGCGATTAAAAGAGGAGTTTGGTATAGGTCACGGACATGCGAATATGATCGTTCACCTAACCAAGGAGAATACTTCCCTACACATGGATGAAAGCCAGCTAGAGGATAGCGTTTTCAAGGGCAAGGAGCATTGGAAGCCGTTGTGCGAACGCATCGTTGAGGGCTTGCAAGCCACTGGTTTGGAATTCGAGCTCAGCGGTAAAAAGAAGTATTATAGCATTCGTACCTCAAAGCAAATTGCTTGTTTAGTTCCGGCTACCAAGGGGAGGTTCGAAGTTTGGATCAACGTAAAAGGTCAGGAGCCAGTAGGAAATCTGCAACTCATGAAAGCGGGCAGTATGTGTTCGCATGCCATTCATGTAATGGAGGAGGATGCGGATACTTCGGAAGTGCTCCTATGGCTTGAAAGAGCTTTAAAAATGACTCTTTGATAAAAAAAAGCCCGGCGCACAGCGCCGGGCTTTTTTTGTTACGGACCGCCTCCGCTTACTAAATAAATTCAATCCTCGGTATGAGACGTTTACTCAGGTCAAGGGCTGGTTTAGATATTTAGTTGGGTTGAATGCTTACGGTGAACAATGCTTTACATACACGCTTCGCTGTCCTTCCTTTCTTACGTCTACTCACATAAATTTTTAAGTCGATTGTTCGCTTACCATTAGGCGCAAAGCTGCTCTCCACAAACAGGTCTTCATTCAATTCCGCGGCGCTATACATTTTCACGTCCAATTGTTCGAATTTCTCTTTAAATGATGCATTTAGAAGCAGCTGTTCCATTCGGCGACTTTTAACTTCATTTAGGATCTGCATCAAATTCCATATGGATAATTCACCATTGGCATCGACCATGGACGCTGTGATGTTGTAACTGTCTTTCGTTCTTAGCGGTCCAGTTTTTCTAGCGGTATTGATGAAATTCTTCATTCGTTTTTTAATCAAAAAAAAACGCCCTCACAATGTGAAGGCGCTTCCGTTATAAAATGGGTTTATTGGTCTATATCACTGCCTTCACGTATACATATAGCAACCCTTCCACATATAATTGCGGTTCTTGAAGTTGACAATATGTTTGGTTGTGTGTTGCATTGAAATAAAAGTAAGTGTTTTTGAGAATTTCAGCTTTCAAACGACTGAAAATTAACAGAAAAGTCTCTTTTCATTTAATTTCTGCGCCAATCGAGCCAGACTTGCCACATCTCTGCCGGTTTTTTACCCTGCAAATCTTTGTGTAATTTTTTCAAAGCAGGTCTTGGATTATCCATCCCAGCGAAGAGCTTAAGCGTATTTACACTGCTTTTTCGATACGCATCAAGCATTTGCATTTTTTGGCCTTCCGCGGGGCCCTTAGGCTGGTAATTCGTAGTATTCAAATTTTGCCAATACCATTCTAAATCCTTGGTGGAGACCAATTTCATGGCTTGTAAAGAAGCATAAACATCGCCTTTTACACGGTAAAGTTCCATCAGCTGCATGGCTGCATTGCCATTGCGAGGAGCAATCTCAATAACGCGTTCGTATAAATCAATTGCTTCACCAATACTGCTGTCGTAGCGTTTTACGGCCGCTAATTGGTTAAGGGATAAAATATGGTTAGGGTGAATGCGCAACGCTTCTGTAAATGAAGTTTCCGCTTGTGCTAGTTTCTTCTCTGAGGGTATCTGTCCATTCGCCGCACGCATGTGGCTAAGACCTTCGAAATAGGCCATGGGATTATTGTAAATGTCCATTTCGAAACAAACATTCTGTGCCTTTTCGGCATTGATTTGCATGCTTCTTACATTTCCTGACATGTAGCCGTCTAAGCAGTTTTTTGCTGCACGTTCACCTTGAACGCGGTTTTGCCCAACATAAAGCGCAAATAATCCCGCTACACCAGCGGATAACATACCCACCATTGCGCTAGTTTTTATTGTTGGTTTAGAATGGGCTACAGCAAAACCTAAGGCAGTAGCCAGAGGGAGTAACATGGTTGCGCGCTCCAAAGGGAATTCACCGAAGCCATAAACAGTAAAACCTACAATGGTGAGCGAAAAAAATAAGCCCCCATCGTGTCTTATCGTCTTTGTAAAGCCTAGAACGAGTAGCGCTAGGAAGAGTATAGCACCCGCAATACCCGTTTCACTTAGCATCCACAACAAGTCGTTGTGTGGTCGAAGAATAGACGTTTGTCCACTCATCACACTTTCATTTGTGCCTTTTAGCCCAGTACCGGGGTATTCTATTTTCCACTGGCCGCCACCAACACCGGATACAGGCTGGTCCATAAACATTTCCCACGATGCATTCCAGTAGTGTAAACGGCTCTGAATAGTGTCGCTGTTAAATATTTTTTCACTCCCTGCGGCAAAAATGGCTACAACAATTCCAATAGATATCACGCCCATTGCCAGCAAGCCAACGCTTCGACGTTGTGCATTTCCTTTTAAGGTATAGTAGGCTACCGCTACGGCCGTCATGGCGAAAGCACCAAGCCAAACCCCGCGAGTCCTCAAAAGAAGAATGCATAAAATAGCTAGACCAACACTAATTCGTTGCATCCATAGACCTAGTGGACCATCCTCTTTTGCATTTAAGGCGAGCGGAACTAGCAATAATAAAGTGGCTGCAGCATAGTTTTTATGGGTGAAAAGTGGTCCATTGGCCAGGTAGATGTTTGATGCCTTATAGGCCTCAACTAGCGAAGGGAGGATGCTTAATCCGGCGATCAACAACGCGACCTGGGCACCAGTAGCCAGGGCGAGAATACCACTAGATTTTTCTTTTCGAAATAAGGCAGCGCTTAATTGGACCCAAGTAAACAAAAGAGCGATTCGAGCGCCAAAACCAAGCAACTCTGAGACAGCACTGACATTTCCAATCTTCGCCAAGGGAAGGAGGAGTATCAGGATAAAGAGTGCAATACTATTTAGGCCCTCACCACCATGCTTTCGCGTCAAAAAGCTACCGATGCCACCTACAGCCGCAAGAACCGTAATTCGCAGCCAAAGGCCGATGTCCTGACTGCCGGAATCAACAGCAAGTAGCAGTAGCAGAGGCATGTAGAAAAAGAGGGAGCGCAAAGACTTCATAAAAATCGATTTGTTCAAATATAACGAAAGGAATCATTGCCCGATTCTACCTTATCTTAGAGGTCCCAAATACTTATCACAGACTATGGAAAACCCGGCTCCGTACGTACCTAAGAACAAGGTGCGGATTGTTACTGCCGCTTCACTTTTTGACGGACATGATGCAGCAATAAACATCATGCGTCGTATTATTCAAAGCACCGGTTGTGAAGTCATTCATTTAGGACACGACCGCTCCGTTGAAGAAGTGGTAGACACTGCCATCCAGGAAGATGCAAACGCCATTGCCATGACCTCTTACCAAGGTGGGCACATTGAATACTTCAAATACATGTATGATCTGCTCCAAGAAAAAGGAGCCGGACACATCAAAATATTTGGCGGCGGTGGTGGCACCATATTGCCGGAAGAAATAGAAGAATTGCACGCATACGGTATTACCCGATTATACCATCCGGACGACGGAAGAAAGATGGGATTACAGGGCATGATCAATGATTTGATCGAACAATCTGACTTTTTAGTGGGCGATGCCTTGCCATCAGATGCAGCGTCGCTTGGCACGGCTTCTACGGCAACGATTGCTCGCTGGATCAGCGCAGCAGAGAATTGTGGGGAGCTACATGCTGCGGCACTGAAGGAGGTTTCGGAGAAAGCAGGAGGTATTGCTACGCCTATTTTAGGAATCACCGGTACCGGTGGTGCGGGGAAGAGTTCTATGGTCGATGAATTGGTGCGCCGATTCTTATTAGATTTTCCGGAAAAACGCTTGGCAGTAGTTTCTGTAGACCCTTCGAAAAGAAAAACCGGCGGTGCTCTGCTGGGAGATCGTATTCGCATGAATGCCATCAAGAATGGAAATGTATTTATGCGTTCATTAGCCACACGTCAGGCTAACCTTGCATTAAGCGCACACGTTCAAAATGCACTCGATATTCTTAAGGTTGCAGGTTTTGATTTGATTATCCTTGAAACTTCGGGTATTGGTCAAAGCGATACGGAAATTTTAGACCACAGTGATGCGAGTTTATATGTGATGACGCCGGAATACGGTGCCGCGACACAGCTGGAAAAGATAGATATGCTCGATTTCGCGGATTTAATTGCCTTGAATAAATTCGACAAACGCGGCGCCTTAGATGCATTGCGTGATGTAAAGAAACAATACCAACGCAACCACAATTTGTGGGAGCAGGATCCGGATACCATGCCGGTTTATGGAACCATTGCAAGCCAATTCAATGATCCGGGCACCAATAGTTTGTACAGCGCAATCATCGCGATGCTGAACGAGAAGGCAAATGCCGGTTTTGATAGCACTTTTACGTTGACTGGGGAGATGAGCGAAAAGATTTTTATCATTCCGCCAAACCGAACCCGTTACTTAAGCGAGATTTCAGAAAGTCACCGCATTTACCGCGATCAAATAATGGCCCAGGTAGAGGTGGCGGATAAGTTATATGCGCTGCATCGTACCATGGAAACTTTGGAGGATGAGGATGTGATCGGCCAATTGCAATTGAGCTTTGATCGTATAAAAATGAATCTTGATCCGCACAACTGGGAGCGTTTGCAGCAATGGAATGCAACCGTTAAACGTTACAAAGATCCAGTATACACCTTCCATGTTCGAGGAAAAGCGATCAATATAGAAACGCATACCGAGAGCTTGTCACATACGCGGATTCCAAAAGTTGCACTGCCTAAATACCGCAGTTGGGGTGATGTGTTGCGTTGGCTCCTGTTAGAAAATGTACCTGGTGAATTTCCATACACGGCGGGAATTTATCCGTTCAAAAGAGAGGGCGAGGACCCCACACGCATGTTTGCCGGTGAAGGCGGACCTGAGCGCACGAACAAGCGCTTCCATTATGTGAGCCTAGGTCTGCCTGCGAAGCGTTTATCAACGGCTTTTGATAGCGTCACACTTTATGGAAACGATCCCGATCGACGTCCGGATATTTATGGCAAAATTGGAAATTCAGGGGTAAGCATTTGCTGTCTTGACGACGCGAAAAAATTGTACAGTGGATTTCGATTGACGGATCCGTCAACTTCGGTATCCATGACTATTAATGGTCCGGCGCCCATGCTTTTAGCTTACTTCATGAATGCGGCGATTGATCAAGAATGTGAACACTACATCAAGGAAAATAAGCTTGAAGCAAAGGTTGAGGCTCTTAAAAAAGCTAAATACGACGAACAAGGTATTGCGCGACCGGCTTACCAAGGTGAACTGCCAGAGGGTAATGATGGTCTAGGTTTACTCCTGTTGGGGGTGACCGGTGATGAGATTCTCGATGCAAAGACCTATGGCGAAATAAAGTCCAAGACTTTGAATACTGTGCGTGGGACTGTTCAGGCGGATATTCTTAAAGAAGACCAGGCACAGAACACTTGTATATTCTCCACAGAATTTGCGCTGCGCTTGATGGGCGATGTGCAGAGTTATTTTATTGATTGGCAGGTACGTAATTTCTACAGTGTCTCCATCTCGGGTTATCATATTGCCGAGGCAGGAGCAAACCCTATTTCTCAATTGGCCTTTACGCTTTCCAACGGTTTCACCTACGTGGAATATTACCTGAGCCGTGGCATGGACATCAATAAATTTGCGCCCAACTTGAGTTTCTTCTTCAGCAACGGAATTGATCCTGAATATGCAGTGATCGGTCGCGTGGCGCGACGAATATGGGCCAATGCCATGAAGAATAAATATGGGGCAGATGCGCGCTCGCAGATGTTGAAATACCATATCCAAACCTCCGGGCGTAGCTTGCATGCGCAAGAGATCGATTTCAATGACATACGCACCACCTTACAAGCGTTGTATGCGATTTACGATAACTGTAATTCTCTGCACACTAATGCTTACGATGAGGCGATCACGACTCCGACAGAGGAGAGTGTGCGTCGCGCCATGGCCATTCAGTTGATCATTAACAAAGAATTGGGGCTTACCAAGAATGAGAATCCTATTCAAGGCGCCTTTATCATTGAAGAGTTAACAGATTTGGTAGAGGAAGCGGTATTGTTAGAATTTGACCGTATCACAGAACGTGGTGGCGTATTGGGAGCCATGGAAACCATGTACCAGCGCGGAAAGATTCAAGAGGAGAGCATGCATTATGAAATGCTGAAACATACCGGCGAATTCCCTATTGTAGGGGTGAATACCTTCTTGAATAAGAAAGGTTCTCCAACGGTCTTACCAGCGGAAATCATTCGTGCTACGGCGAACGAAAAAGAATACCAGATTGAAATGCTCGAGCGTCTTATACAGGCGAAAGGCAAGTTGAACGATGAGATGATAGGTTCTTTGCAACATGCAGCCATTCAAAATGAAAATATATTTGACGTCTTGATGGAAGCTGCCAAGCATTGCTCACTGGGACAGATTACCAATGCGCTGTTCGAAGTTGGTGGACAGTATAGAAGAAATATGTAAATGAAATTACTCTCGTTTAATGTCAATGGCGTGCGCGCCGCAGCTGGAAAAACTTTAATTGAAGACCTGCACGAATTGGACTGTGATGTCGTGGGATTGCAGGAGACCAAGGCTACGCCGGAGCAAGTGAAGGAAGCTTTGGCGGAGTTGAAGGGCTATCATATCTATGCCTTTAGCGCGGAGAAGAAAGGGTACAGCGGTACGGCTATTCTGTCTAAAGTAGAGCCATTATCGGTAACGATGGGCATTGGCATTGCGGAGCACGATAATGAAGGTCGTGCCATTACCGCAGAATACGAGGATTTCTACTACGTGACCACCTATGTCCCAAATTCGAGTTCAGGTTTAAGACGCCTGGATTATAGGACGCAAGAATGGGACGTAGCTTTCTTAGCCTATCTAAATAAGTTGGAGGAGAAAAAACCCGTAGTGGTTTGTGGCGATTTGAATGTGGCGCACCAGGAAATAGACTTGAAGAATCCAAAATCGAATTACAACAAAACACCAGGCTATACACAGGCAGAGATCGACGGCATGACGATGATGATTGAAGCAGGTTTTGTAGATACCTTCCGAACGCTTTACCCAGATACGATTAAGTACAGCTGGTGGAGTTACCGTGGCGGTGCTCGTTCTAAAAACGTGGGCTGGCGCTTGGATTATTTCATGGTCAGTGCAGGATTCATGGACCGAGTACAGGATTCACAAATCTTGAACGAGGTAATGGGTAGCGACCACTGTCCAGTAATGCTGGTTCTCAAGTAATTATTGCAGCGTAAATTTCGTTGTACCTGCCTCACAGATGAACAGGTAGGTACCTGCGCTGCAGTGTTCTGGTAGTCTCAATTCGCTAGTACCGTTGGTTTGCGCGAGGGTACCTTGATCTATAATTTTCCCTTGAGGATCACTGATTTGATAATCAAGATTACTAGCACCGATATTGGTTTCAACTTTCAAGATGCCATTGGTCGGGTTAGGGAAGATTTTCAATCCATTGATACTGCCTTCCTCAACGCCAATGTTGGCTGTATTCATGATGAAGTAGTAACGTGCAACATGCTGAGGTGTGAAGGTTATATTTCCCACACCGGTATTGCCCAAAGCTTGTGTTGAAGCATTTGAAATGGGCACGCCTGTTTTCCATTTAAGATTTGGGCTTTCCCCAATGGTCATCTGACTCCCGGTTGAGCCATTTAAATCGCTGTCTAGGCCGCCAGTATTTGCGTTCGTATTGAAGGAGATAGTTACCTCGAAAGGCAATTCTGTCGCATAATCAATGGGTGGATCATGGCTTCCTTCATACCCAATAAAGTAAAAATGATCGCGACTGGTTGTACCATTGTTTGGATAGTTGCCTTCAGTGTAGTGGTGCCAAACGTAGAATGTACCGTTAAGTCCGGCTGTATTTGGTTTAGGCGTAACCTTTACGCCAGTTTTAGGTAATGTTTTGGTACCATTTAGCTCTGCCCAAGTGAAAGTATCATAGACTGAGGTACCCAAAGATTCAGCACTGTCGTTGGTGCTCAACCAATAATCTTGTCCTGCACCTAAAGGAATGGATTGAGCGGTAAATGTGAGATCTGAACTAGACGCTGTAAAGAAAGCAGCGTTTCCAAATTCCTCTTTACCACTGAAACCATAGTTGTAGCTGTGTTTGTATACAACAATTGGTGTAGTCTTATGGCTAGCGCTATGATTCCCTGTGTGTGCACTCAAGTGGTGAATGTTTACTTGTTTAGTTGAATTGGCCCAATTGGCATTCGCTGGATAATTCAACTCTACCCAAGCACCGTGATACCCGGGATGGTAGATCCAATCGTTCCAAAAATCGTCCAAATCCACACCTGTTGAATTCTCAAAGGATTCCTTAAAGCTGTTCGCATCGTAATTGCCAAAGGTGTTGGTGGCAATGAGTTGTTTTACCGCATGGCTGAAAAGGCTATCGCCTAAAAATTCACGAAGGTTATGGGCGACCATTGCGCCTTTTTGATAGGTATGGGTGCCGTAGGTTTGATTCTGGTTGACGCCGCTCAATGCAAGATGTCCACCATCATTTTGCCTGGCTTGCTTCAATACAAGGGCTTGGTTGTTTTGTACTGTGTTCACGTACTGCGCTCGCCCGTATACTTTCTCCTCATAGAAGTGCGAGCCAAATTCAGCAAAGCCTTCGTTGATCCACATATCTTCTGCAGTTTTAGTCGTCACCGCATTACCAAACCACATGTGCGCCAGCTCATGTGCGATGATGTCTTCGCCGCTAAGGTTGGCGTTGGCCAGAGTACGTGGCAAATGAATCATACCTGCATGCTCCATAGCACCTGTGATCGTCATGGCATAGCCGACTTTCTCAAAGACATAGGAGCCGAACTCCTCGACAAAGGCATCATAGATAGCATTAAGGTGTACAAAGCCCGCGGTCATATTGGCAGTATCCTGCGCACGGCCATAGAGCTCGAACGATTTTCCTGCGTGTGTCCAGCTTTGTTTATGGTAATCTGAGACTGCAAGACTTACCAGATAAGAGGGGAGAGGTGCTTGACCTTCCCAATGCCACACCAAATCACCTGAGGTTAGCGTATCAACGGAGGTGAGAATGCCGTTGCTTACACCGACCTTTCCAGAGGGTGTAGTGATGTTCATTTCTTCGAGGGTGCATTTCTCAACAAAATTGTCAAAACAAGGGAAGAGACTTCGGCCGTAAACATGAGGATTAGCAGCGAACCCTACGCCTAAATTATAATCATAGGCGCCATCGTGATGTATGCCGCCCCAGCCGCTTCCATCTTTCGTAGTGCTGCCTTGGTAATAAATGTCCCAATGCAGAATGCTCCCAGCAATGGCATTATGGGTTACAATCAAATGTTCCCCTTTCTGCACAAAAGAAAGAGGTCCCGAGGAGCTAATGACGCTGTCCACGGTGAATCCTAGTAAGTCAAAACGGAGCTTCGAGAAATTTATCTTCACTCCGATCTGATAGGAGGCTTTTCCTGATAGTTGCTGGTTTGTGAATGCCGTGGTATTAATATCTAGTTGCAGTTCTACTAAGTCTGCCGTATCCGATCTAGAATTGTAATTAATGGACGTAGTGCTTTGTTGAGCAACAGGCGCATATTTGGTGCTTTGGCAATTGAATTGCCCGTAAAGCACATTACAGCACATGACTAATAATCCAACTACGATTCCCCTCATTTTTAACTTCTTTGACGAACGGCTTCGTAGAGAATGATTCCTGTTGCCACGCTTACATTCAATGAATTGATTTGACCGTGCATTGGAATCAAGGCTTTGGCATCTGCCAATTGTAACAAGCTTTTATGCACGCCCGTTTCTTCATTACCCATAATAACCATACAGGGCTCATTAAAGGGCGCTTCGTACATAGGGGTTTCTGACTTTTCCGTACCTGCAATAATTTTCAGACCTAAGCTTTGTGCTAAGTACACGGCATCTTTCATATGATTAACCTTACAAACAGGCACTTCAAGTAAAGCTCCAGTGGACGTGCGAACGGCGTCCGCACTGACAGGGGCGCTATCGTTTTTCGGAATTACAATAGCATCTACTCCCGAACAGTCTGCAGTTCTGGCTATGGCTCCAAAGTTTCTTACATCTGTGATGCGATCTAAGGCGAGAATGAGCGGCTTACGTCCGTCCTCTACTACCTTCATTATCACTTCTTCTAATTCGTGAAAGTCAATAGGGCTGAGGTAGGCCACTGCACCCTGATGATTACCGCTTGTGACACGGTTCAATTTTTCTACCGGAACATATTTTGGTTCAATACCCGCATCGCGCAACGTGCCTTCGAGTTGGGTGTAAAGCGGTCCGCTGATTCCCTTTTGAAGAAAGACTTTGTCGATGGTCTGTCCATCCTGAACAGCTTGTAGAATAGGACGAAGTCCGTAAATGAGTTGATCGTTTGCCATAGTTAGTTTTCAGAGGTAGTGTCCTCGATTTGTTGGTCTGAATATTCACCTAATTCGGCTCTATCCACAAGTCTATTGTCTAATTCTTTTTTTGTCTTACTGCCCAATTTCTTCAGTCGTTCTACCTGTGAAATGAGATTTCCACGACCTTCCATCATTTTGGTCATGGTGTCTTGGTAAGTATTCTGTGCAGTTTGGAATTGGCTGCCTAGTTTTTTTAAATCTTCGCTAAGCCCAACAAATTTGTCGTAGAGTTTACCGCCGGCCTCCGCAATTTCAATCACGTTTTTAGTCTGCTTCTCTTGCCGCCATGCCATTGCTATTGTCTTGAGGGTAGCCAAAAGCGTTGAAGTACTCACCACGATGATTTTCCTTGAAAAAGCGAATTCATACAAGGCTTGATCAAATTTAGTCACCTCCATGAAGGCTGCTTCGATAGGAATGAAGAGCAAAACAAATTCAGGCGTATCACCCCCATACAATTGTGGATAATCTTTATCACTAAGACCTTTAATGTGAGTTTGTACGCTGACTGCCAAGGCCTTTAATCCCGCGGAAGCTTCTTCCTCTGTTGCAGCATTGATAAAGTTATCCCAAGCCACTAAGCTCACCTTAGAGTCAATTATAATCTTCTTATTTCCTGGAAGTTGTATGATAACATCGGGCTGTAAGCGACGTCCGTCTTCCGTTGTCTCGCTGTTTTGTACAAAGTACTCTTTGTCTTTGGCAAGGCCGCTCATTTCTAGGGCGCGTTCTAAAACAAATTCACCCCAATTCCCTTGTTTTTTATTATCTCCACGCAGCGCTTTTGCGAGGCCGCTCGCTTCTTCGGAGAGTTTATCGTTCATATCCTTCAGCGATTTGATGTTTTCCATCAATGCAGAGGTAGACTTGACTTCCTTCTCGTGGTTATCCTTTACCGTTTTTTCAAAATCTTCAAGCTTCTGTTTAAATGGAGCCAGGAGCTTATCCAATTCTTCTGAATTTGTCGTTTTGAACTGTTTCGATTTCTCATCGAGAATGGTTTGAGCTAAAACTTTGAACTCATTTTTCATTCCCTCTTTTGCTTTTTCTTCCTCTAACTTCTGGGCCTCATGAATTTTTTCTAGATGGACCAATTTATCTTTAGCCGCCTCCAGCGCACTTTCTAAAGTGGCCTTTTCAGTAGCGCTATTAAGAAGCACGTCTTGTTGAGTTTTACGGCTTTCGTCAAGCGCATTTTCTAATTGTTGAATGCGGTTTTTTAGTTCCTCCAATTGCTGTGCTGCCCACGCCGGGAGGTTGTTTGATACTGTTTGTGAATCATCACCATTCGACGATCCTCTCATGCGGTAGACGAGGTAAGCGAATAACAAAACGTTTAATAGCGGAAAAATCAGTTCAGTCATGGTGGGTCAATGTTCTCTGTATCAGTTCAAAACAATGTTTTCTGAGTGGTCGATGGAAGTTTCCAAGTTACGGTTTTTCGACCTTTTTCTTCTTGTTTAGAATTAAAAGTTGTGAAGGGTTTTGAGCCAAAGAATCCCCTGTAGGCGCTCAGTGGTGAGGGGTGGGGCGTGCGGATTATTACGGGGTCATTTTCGGGATAACGGTCGCAGCACTCCATGGCAAGTTGGTAGGCAGGTGATCCAAAACAGATGAATCCCATGTGTTCATTGTTTTTCAAAAGGTACGCTATCGTATTTCGAGTAAAAATCTCCCATCCCTTGTTTCTGTGCGAACCCGCTTCTTTTTCGCGCACTGTCAAAGCAGTATTGAGCAAGAACACACCATTTTCCGCCCATTTGATGAGGTTTCCATTTTTAGGTACATCGAATTTTAAGTCGGAACAATACTCTTTAAATATATTTTTTAAAGAGGGCGGTATTTTTTGATTGGGTGCGACGCTGAAAGCCAGGCCATTGGCCTGACCTTTTCCATGGTACGGGTCTTGGCCTATAATCACGCAGCGCAGATGTGTAGGCTCGCAAGCATGAAATGCTTTAAAGATTTCTCCTTTAGGTGGATAACAAGTGGAAGCGTATTCAGTAGAGAGGAATTGGTCTAAAACCGCCCAATATTCTTTTTTCTGTTCCGATTCAAAGAAGTCGGACCATGAATTCTGTGGAAATGTGGAAAGGAAGTTGGGCATTACGCAAGAAGTTTGGCGCGTGTGCGTTATTTTTACCACTCGCAAGTTAAGCGAAACTAATCGATGAGATGATGAAAAAAGTTTTAACTCTTGCTGTAGTTCTAGCAGCTACATTGGCGCTCTCCTCATGTGGAACGACTGAAAAATGTCCGACGTACTCTCATGTTGAGCTTCCTTCGCAACACGGATAAACCAGGTCAATCGACCTCCGCAATCCCTTTTGAGCACCCGCAATCTTTTGAAGATCTTGCGGGTTATCTGCATCTAACGGGACCGGTGTTTATCTATAAGCACAGTACACGCTGTAGTGTGAGTTTGTTCGCGATGAAACGCCTATTGTTATTGGATACTACGCAGAACGAAACGTGGGTTTATATAGATGTAGTTGCTCAGCGCCCATTGTCCCTGGCGCTCGCGGAAGAGTTGAATATTTTGCATGAAAGTCCTCAACTTATTTTGCTTTCGGAAGGAAATGTGCTCGCGCACGGTTCACATCATCAGGTCACCGAAACAACAGTGGAAAATTGGCGAAAAGAATTTGGTTTTACTCAAAACAAAACCGACGTCTAAAAGTTAACGTAATATGGTTGATCAACATACTTCTCAAATGCCTCAAGCAACGAAGGAACGCGTGAAAAAACCGCAATGGTTGCGCGTCAAGTTGCCGACAGGTGAAAAATACAAGAGTGTACGAGGTCTCGTAGATAAATACAAGCTGCACACCATTTGTGAATCTGGTCATTGTCCCAACATGGGAGAATGTTGGGGTGAAGGAACCGCGACATTTATGATCCTTGGTAACATCTGTACGCGTTCGTGTGGATTCTGTAATGTTGCAACGGGACGTCCGCTTTCTGTGGATTGGGAGGAGCCGGAAAAGGTTGCTCGCAGTGTTAAGTTGATGAAAGTTAAGCACGCCGTACTCACTTCGGTTGATCGCGACGATTTGGCGGATGGAGGTTCCATTATTTGGGCGGAAACGGTGAACGCCATTCGGCGCATTAGCCCTACGACCACTATGGAGACACTTATACCAGATTTCAAAGGCGAGTTGCACAATGTAGACCGCATTATTGAGGCCAATCCGGAGATTGTTAGTCACAATATGGAAACGGTCCGTAGATTGACCAGAAAAGTAAGAATTCAGGCACAGTTTGACCGTTCATTAATGGTGTTGAAATACCTCAAGGATCAGGGCATTCACCGCACAAAAAGTGGAATTATGCTAGGTCTCGGTGAGACTGAAGCGGAGGTCATTGAAGCGATGCAGGATTTAGTCGATGCTCGCGTAGATGTTTTGACCTTGGGTCAGTACTTGCAGCCAACACCTAAGCATTTGCCTGTGGTAGAGTTTGTTACACCAGAAACCTTTGATAGATTAAAAGAAATTGGCCTAGAAATGGGCTTCAAATATGTAGAGTCAGGACCATTGGTTCGTAGTTCGTATCATGCTGAAAAGCACTTGGCATAAGGACTTGCAGCAATGCGTTCTGAACCTTATTTTTAAACACATTAGAAACAATTAGTTTACTATACATGAAAAAAGGATTACGTTTCGCCTTAGCGGGCTCATTATTAACCGCCGCCATTATTACGCTCTCTACTAGCGAGCCTAAATACACGCCTGTCAGTTCAGAGGAACAGAGTGCCGCTGGCGCTGCTGCTTACTTGCACGGTTTACGCGCAAACCAAATTACAGGAACTGTGAATCAAGAGGACATTCAATCGGCGATTGAAAGTTTAGCGGATATGCCAGAAAGTGCTATCGGTCTAAACTGGGCAGAAAGAGGTCCAAACAACCGCGGCGGAAGAACACGTGGTCTTGCAATCAATCCATCGAATCCAAGCGAAATGTACGTAGGGTCAGTAAGCGGAGGGTTGTATTACAGCAATACTGCTGGTTTGAGCTGGACGGAAGTAAATCCAGATCAAGAGAATTTAGCGGTAATGACCATTGCCTACAGCAAGGATGGAGACGTGTACTACGGTACAGGTGAAGGATTGTACAATACCTGGACGACGGGATATGGTGCTTCTACTTCTTCTGGTTTTCCAGGCGCTGGTGTTTTCAAGAAAGGGGTCAATGATGCTGGCTTTACTCAGCTTGCATCAACGGATGGATTTTCTTCGGTTGGTGCGATTGTAACAGATCCAACCAATAATGATAAAGTATATATCGGTACAAGTTCGGGTATTCGTCTATCAACAAACGGCGGCTCAACTTGGAGTAATCCTTTGCAGGGTCAGATAGGTTCTAATGGGACGTGTTGGGATATCCATATGGATGCTGGCGGAAATATTTGGGGAACCTTAGGAGGTCGTACCATGAAAAGTTCTGATGGCGGATCAACATGGGATGAGGTTTCTAAATCTTCAGCAGGTTCGACAGGTCTGCCACGTAGTGGCGGTCGTATCATGTTTGCATCTGCAGCAAATGATGAAGATTATGTATATGTCGTTCAAATTACTTCAGGTAACGCTCTCGCCGGAGTTTACAGAACAACAGACGGTGGTGATACTTGGTCCAAAATAGGACAGAAATCAACGTATTTTGATCCATTCTGTAGCTCACAGTGTCAAGGGGAATATGATTTGGCAGTGGGTGTAGATCCGAGCAATAAGAACCGCGTAATCGTGGGTGGTATTACAGTTTGGGAATGGGAACAAGGTCAAGGCTGGAACCAAGTCAATGGATTTGGTCCGTTCAATATCCACTCCGATAACCATGATGTCGTATGGCACCCAACAGACAGTAGTAAGGTATACATTGTTAATGATGGCGGTGTTTACTTCTCAAATAACGGCGGTGGTACTTGGCAAACTTTGAACAAGAATTATGTAACCACACAGTTTTACGACATTGGAATTTCCGCTGATCGCTACGTTGTTGGCGGTACGCAAGACAATGGAAGTTGGGTGATGGACGGATTAGGTAATACACCTAATGAAGGACGCAGCCTTGGTGCTGTAGACGGTTTCTCAGGTGATGGGGGGTATTCAACGATATCATGGTTGGTTCCTAAGATTTATTTTACGGAATACCAACAAGGTAGAATTGGCCGCAGTGAGAACAAAGGTCAGTCGTTTACTTCCTTCTGGGACAACAGAGTTGGTCAAGCAATAGGCTCTTGGATGACTCCGTTCTATTTGTATGAGAACAGTGATGATCCACTCAGCGAGGATTCAGTTCAATTTAAAGTGGATCGCGCATTGCGTTCTTTAGGTTTTGCGAATGCAGGTCAAGATACTTTTGTTTCTAACATTGCACCGCTCCAAGCTTCGGCAGTTATGAATGCTGCCACATTTAAGGTGCAAAGTGGTACTGCGGTAATTAGTTCTGATGCCAGCGGAAACTTGAGTGGTGATGGAACGGGTAATTTTGATGCCGCTACAGGAAACTTTACAGTGATTTTTAATTCATCACCTGCTGCGGAAATCATTGCCACAGTAGATGTAAGTTATGCTGCGGGTTCAGAAGTAGTTCTAGGCTCGAACACAAACGGCCTACCGTTTAAATACACCTTACCGAATAGTTTGGGTATGGGTGACAGTGTTATTGTTCAAGACCCTGTGAGTAGCATGTTTATTGTGGGCTTTAGCGGTTCTGTTTGGATGACTCGCGGAGCACTAGATTTTAGTACAACACCGGAGTGGTATAAATTGGCATCTATTACAGGGACGACTCAGGCCGTTGAAGTAAGTGCTGATGGAAATTACGCTTGGATAGGTACAGAAAATGGTCGCCTATACAGAATTGCAGGATTAGCTGCAGCTCGTGATTATGGCACTGCAGACGCAGATAGCGGTGCAACAGCAGTTACTGTGGATTTGGTACAAAACTTTATGGGCAGAAATATTAGCGGAATTGCAGTAGATCCAAATGATAACGACCGTGTTTTGGTAACCTTAGGGAATTATGGAAACGCTAATTATGTCTACTACAGTGGAAATGCTACTTCAACTTCGCCAAACTTCCTTGTGAAGGATGGCAACTTGGGTAATTTCCCTGTCTATGCAGCGACCTTTGATAAAGGCAATAGTGCCTATGCGGTTCTTGGAACAGAATATGGAATCTTCTCAACGCAGAACATCAATACCACTTCACCACAATGGGGTGCAGATAATAGTGGTTTGGCTCGCGTGCCTGTGTTTACATTGAAGCAGTACCGCACGAATAAGAGCTCGACTGCAGATATGACCGTTGAGGAAGGCGATATATTCGCAGGGACCTTTGGGCGTGGAGCCTTCCAGACCACATCATTAATGACAACGCGTCCTATCGGTATTGCCGAGCAAGAGGTGGAACAGGTTCAAGAAACCATGAAACTCTTCCCTAACCCGGCAGAGAACTTTACGACGCTTGCCTTAGAATTGCCTGCGGGAAGCTACACTGTCGAATTGATTGATTTGAATGGTCGTTCAGTGAAAGCAGTAATGTTCGAGGCTACCGAGAATGGTGCACAAACCTTCAAGCTCGATATCAGTAGTGTTGCAAATGGAATGTATATCGTAGGTGTGAAAGAGGCACCGGGCTCTTTTGCGAGATTATTGATCGCACATTAATACGTATTAAAAAATTTCTCAAGGCCCCGAATCTTAGGATGCGGGGCCTTTTTTTTGCTCACCGTATAGCGCTATTTTTGCCTTATGGATTTAGAATTTCTACAGTACCCTATTGGACGAGCGTCCATTGAAAAGAACCCTGGTGAAGAGCGCGTCGAAAGTAGTATAGCTGTTATCGGTCGTCTACCACAGCAGTTGATGGAGTTTGCAAAAGGATTGACAGCCGAGCAGTGGGATATGCCGTACCGAGAAGGCGGTTGGTCACCACGTCAAGTCGTACATCATTTGGCAGATTCCCACATGAACGGTTTTAACCGTCAACGATTGGCCGTAGTGTCTCCGGAAGTCCCTTCGGTCACAGGTTATCCTCAAGACATATTCTCAAAGCTTCCGGATTACAGTACGGATCCTTTTCTCAGTATTATCCTGTTAGCGAGTCTTCACGAAAAATGGGTGAGTTTCTTAAATGGCATCACCGATGCAGGCTGGGAAAAAGCGTATTACCATCTTGAGGACAAGTGCGAATACTCTATGAAGGAAAGCGTACAAATGTATGCGTGGCATTGCCAGCATCATTTAGCCCACATTAGAATTGTATTAGATAAGAAAGATTAATTCAACGTCTCGATGGAGGAGGAGCGACCCGTAATCACACCATCTTTTACTTTGAAATAGACAGGCAATTCTGTAATGCCAAGCCCACTGATAATTCTGCTGCGGCTTCCCATTAAATCACTGAGGTGCGTGCCGCCTAATTTGTCTTCTTGAAGTGCGCCGTACCATTCGGCGAGCGGACTACGCTGTTGGGGTAGGCCGTCAATACTTAAATAGATCCATTCTTCCTGCCTTCCTTGATCTGCTGTCATGCGCAGTTCGTTGCGGCATCCGCTACACCAAGATGCCCAAACGGCAATAGTGTGGTCTTCAAGGCTCATGCGTTTGATGTGAACAGACTGTCCTTCAGGGGTTTCAAGTTTCAACTCTGGAAAAGGATGTCCAGGTTGAAATTTTGCCTCCGCTGCCTCCACTTCAGCGGTAAACGCAAGCATTTCTTCGTATTTGCCCAACCACATGGCATAGGTGGTGACATCGGGACTTCCCGGGTAGGCGTTTTGGAGTTTCTGGTACATGCCTTGTAACAATTCGCGGTCTACGGCATAATCGAGCGCAGGCTGTTGTCCTATGCGGTGGTAGATGGTCAGTAAGTTAGATAACCGCTCTGGATGTTGCTGAAGTGAATCCAGTATGCGCTGTCTGTACCCATCCGCATAAGCGTAATAGGCATTGTTTAAGGCTTCCAAACCTACAAAGGTGTTGCTGTCGACGTACGTACTTTTAATGGCATCCATACTATCTGTATAGTCGATAAGGTCAAGCTGCATTTTACGCTGCGCACCGAGCCAATTATTTTCGGCGTCGCCAGATATAAATCCATCTTTAGAAATGGTCAATTGTTTAGAGTTGGGGCCTACAACTGCATGAATGACCGGTAATTCGCCTTTGAGAGGAAGGAAGGAAATGATGCGAGCGGTGTCGAATTGGACCATAAATGCGTCATTGCCCTGAAGTTCAAGGGTATCAAGAACGATGAATTCACCCACTTCATCCCGCATTTGGACCGAATATGTACCGGTAGTTTCCAGGGCAAACAAGAATTGTGTGCCTTTAGGTTCAGGGGTACAGCTCAGAATAGCTAAAAGTAAAAGGAAGCTAAACTTATGCATCCAACTTCTCGCGCAACAGGGCGCTCGCTTTTTTAGGATCTGCACTACCGCGACTGTACTTCATCACCTCGCCCATAAAGAGCCCGATGAGTCCTTTTTTACCTGCGCGGTATTCCTCAATCTTTTCTGGATATGCAGCCAGGGCTTGGTCTACCCATGCGCCGAGCTGGTCGCTATCGCCTTGCTGTACCCAGTTGTTCTGCTCGCACAACGCGGCGGCATCTGCAGCAGGATTTTCTAGCAGGGCAGGGAATAATTTCTGAGTAGCTGTGGAGATCGAAATCTTTTCTTCGTCCACAAGCGTTTGAATGCTGGCTAGTGCTGCCGGCGCAATAGGGAACTCTTCAATCTCAACACTCTGCTCATTCAACCATGATTTCACAGGGCCAATGAGCAGGTTGGTTGCCCCTTTGTAATTTGTCGTATGCTTGATGACTTCTTCGAAATATAAGGCGAACGCCTTACTGTCGGTCAGTACGAAGGCGTCGTATTCACTTAGGCCTAATTCTGCAGTATACTTTTTGAACAACTCATACGGAAGTGGCGGCATGGTCTCACGGACTTCCGAGATGTAGGACGGTGTCACCATTACGGGCACCAAGTCGGGCTCTGGGAAGTAGCGGTAGTCGTGTGCATCTTCTTTGGTACGTAGACCTATGGTACAGTTTTTCGCTGCATCAAAAGTTCTGGTCTCTTGAAAAATTGGGGTTCCACCCTCAATTAAATCGATTTGACGAATAATTTCAAAATCGATCGCTTTCTGTACGTTACGGAAGGAGTTCATGTTTTTAACCTCCACCTTGGTCCCAAATTTGGTCGTTCCCTTTTTGCGTACCGAAATATTCAAATCCGCACGAAGTGAACCTTCCTCCATATTTCCGTCGGAAATTTCTAAATAACGGACCAATTTTCTGATCTCACTTAAATAGCTATACGCTTCCTCACCATTTTTAATCTCTGGCTCTGAAACGATTTCTAACAATGGAATTCCCGCACGATTCAAATCTACGAGTGTGTTGAAAGGGTCAATGTCATGTATGCTTTTTCCCGAATCTTCCTCCATGTGGATTCGAGTCAGGTTAATGTTTTTGTCTTTACCTAGCGCATCCTTGATTCGGATGAAACCGCCAGTACAAATGGGCGTAGTATCCTGTGTGATTTGGTAGCCCTTTGGTAAATCAGCATAGAAGTAATTTTTACGAGCAAATTCGTTGCGCTCACGAATGGTGCAATCACAGGCAATACCCAACTTCACGGCATAATTCATCACGTCCTGGTTAAAGACGGGTAAGGTGCCAGGATGTCCCAAGCTGATGGGACTTACTTGCGTATTTGGTGAAGCGCCATAAGCCGTGGCGTCACCACAATAGGCTTTACTTTTTGTGCCCAATTGCACGTGAACTTCAATACCAATAACCGGTTCGTATGTATCGTAAATACTCGACATCCAAAGGAATTTTAAAGCGCTAATTTACGCTTTTTAAGCCTGTTTTTGTGACCGATTTTTATACACTTCCTCAATCTTTGCCACCATGGCATCAAGGAGCGGCTGAACATTGCCAACAGGCTGAATTTCAACATCCCAAACGCTCAGCCTAAGAGGGCTGTTTTCTGCCTCAACCAGGGGAGCCAATTTCACAGCATCTTTGGCGGTGCAATGCACGCGGTATTCGTATTTCTTAGATGCCTTTTCTATGCGAGCAAGATCTGCCGCGCTGTAGCGATGGTGGTCGCGAAACTTCATTTCATCTCCAATGAATTCGCCGGCTTTTTGAATGCGGTACAGGCAATCGTCTGGATTCGCAACGCCACAAACCACCAAGCCTGGTTCTTTGCTTCCAGATCTTAGAACAGTCTCTCGTGCGAAGGTATATTCAGGGATGCCTTTCCATGATTCAACCTTTTGATATCCTGCTTCATTAATCTGTGAGAGGATTGCGTGAACGTTTGTGTGTGGAATTTGGCGAAGGCGCCCAATAGGTAACATTGCATCCGCTTCAAATCGAAGATTCTTTTGGCAAATGATGGAGAAGTCCTTCAGAAGCTGGTAGTGCTGCAAGCCGTCGTCCATGATTAACACCTTTTTATCTCCAGGAATTGTATGAGCTAGGTGAGTACTTTCTAACCTGTTTTTGCCAACAATGGTTGGAAAATGCTGGGCATGCAATACGGTCTCGTCGCCGTAAGCATAGGCGTCTTGGCGATCAACTATGGTGCTTTTTGAAACCGACCCTCCGTAGCCTCGAATAATTATGACAGGGGAGTAACCCAATCCTTTTAATTGCTTCGCAACCCACAACGTAGCTGGCGTTTTTCCAGTTCCTCCCGCCTGAAAATTTCCAACGCATACGGTGGGATAGGGGGCATGCTTCGCTGTTTTGGAACGAACAATCTCGTCGATTTTTTGCCCCATCAGATAGATGGAACCGGTGATAAGTTGCGAAAAGGAGAAGAAGTTGATGTACATGATTACATTATCCCAGCTTTACGTAAAGATTCCTCTTGCCCATTTATATCATTCGGGTCAAGCCAGATTGCGCCTTCGAAACGCTTGAAATAGGTCAATTGTCGTTTCGCGTAACGACGACTGTATTGTTGAATAAGTGCAACGGTACGATCAATATCATATTCATCATTGAAGTACGGCCACCACTCGCGGTAGCCCACCGTCTGAAGACTTACTAAACCCTGATGTTCTTTCAATCCTCGTGCTTCCTCTTCTAGTCCCGCGGAAATCATCACATGCACTCGACTGTTAATGCGTTCGTACAGGGCCTCTCGTTCTAAATTCAATACCCAATTCACAATCTTAAACGGACGCTCTTTTGGCGTATTGTTCAATTGCTCTGAATATTTCTTTCCGGTGATTTCTATTACTTCCAAAGCTCGTATTACACGTCGTGGATTGCGGACATCAACTTTTGCAGAATGTTCAGGGTCCAAATGGTAAAGTTCCGTCTTCAATGCAGCTAGACCTTCGACAGTTGCACGCTCTTCCAACTTTGCCTTCACGTCGGCATCTGTAGGTAAAGGGTCTAAACCGTGCAATAACGCATCGATATACATACCAGAACCTCCAACGGCTACCACAACATCGTGCGTTTTGAAAAGCTCTTCTAATGTGGCTAAGGCAAACTTTTCATATTCTCCTGCAGTAATGGGCTCATGAATGCTGCGGTCTGCAATAAAGTAATGCGGTACACGGTCCAATTCTTCGCTGGACGGCGGTGCGGAACCTACAGCCAGTTCGCGGTAACATTGCCTGGAATCTGTGGAAAGTATAGGACAACCCAGCTTTTCTGCCCAGTACAGCGCGACGGTGGTTTTTCCGACGGCAGTTGGGCCGCACAGGTTGATTAAAGTTTTAGTCATTTGAGGGGAATTCAGTGCCACATTCTGGGCAGTAGTTAGCGTCCTTCGAGCAGCTGTTTCCACAGTTCTCGCAAGTTTTGAGCGTTGGTTCTTTTGTATTGTGATTAGCAGCAAGATCTACCGTGACGATCCCCGTAGGAACAGCGATAATGGCATAGCCCATAATCATGATGGCGGAAGCGATGAATTGGCCCAAAACTGTACCTGGGGCAATATCTCCATACCCTACAGTAGTGAGGGTCACAATGGCCCAGTAGATACTTAAGGGAATGGAACTGAAGCCATTTTCAGGCCCTTCCACCGTATACATTATGGTCCCCATGATTACGCAAAGAAGTACCACAGTAAAGAGGAAGACGCCTATTTTACGAGAGGAGCGCAACAAGCTTTGCCAGAGTAAATTGCCCTCAACAAGGAATCGACTTAATTTTAATACGCGGAAGATTCTTAATAAGCGCAGTGCACGAATCACGGCAAAAGTTCCCGTGGCGGGGAATAAGACCGCAAGGTAAAAAGGTAGGGTGCTGATCAAATCTATTATACCGTAGAAACTGCGGGCATAGTGCTCAGGTTTGGGACTGCACCAAAGTCTCAAAACGTATTCTATGGTAAAGAGTAGCGTGGTGACCAGTTCAATGGCCTTAAACCAATCGCTTGCGAAGGGAAGTGCAGCTATGCTTGGTACAGATTCCAGCATAATAGCCGTTACACTTACGCCTATGGTTGCGAATAAGGCCACATCGAAAGCCTTACCTGCTGGGGTATTTGCTTCGAATATGATGGTGTACAGAGAATCTCTTAGACGGTTCGTGCTCATAATTGGTTCAAATTACGTAATTTTCGTAGGAGCGCTTCTCAAATCTATGACTGAACAACCTATAGATATCACCAGGCTTGATACTGCTGCGTTGGTTTTTCCTTCGGGCGATGTCTTATCAAATGAATACCAGCGAACTAAGCGTTCAAAGCGTATTCATTCGGCTACATATGTGGGTAATATTCGTCACGAAAAAGTGGCCATTGTCTTTCAAACGGAGACGGCCATCTTTAAGGTTCAGACTACGATTTGGCTGAATTACGGAGGGTGCATTTATCTCAAAGGCAATATCACGATTCCTGTAGAGCGTGTATTGTCCGTGGATTGGCTTTAATAATAGGGGTCGTCCTGGAAGTCGTCTTCGTCCTCCTCCTCACTATTCTTTTCCGAATCTAAATCATCTAAACCGTAGAGTGCATTGATTTCAGCTTCACTCATTTGCGAAGGATCTTTACCTGGTGCCGCTGGGGTAGGCGTGGAAGATTCGCGCGCAGGAAGTTCTCCTACTGTAGAGATCACAACGAAATCTTCAAAGCCTTCCTCTTCTTCAGTTTTCGTTTTCTCCACATAAAAAATATTCATGTCAAGAAAATTGTAGACATAAAGACCGTGTGCCGTTCCTTGAAAGAAGTCTTCGACGGTCGTGTTTTCCATGCTTGGCATCCCGTCTTCCATTGAAAACATAGGTACTTCATCGCCCTGGTCCCAATCTTCTGTGCTGTAGAAAAAACTTCCCATTTCACCTTCACTCAGGTTAAAGAGTGGGAGCGCCAATTGTTGAAAATTCAATAAGGTTGTACTGCCTTTCACACGTACTTCGCGAATGACGGTTTCTTGTGTATCGGCAATGATTCGTAGGTATACTTCCATGGTTATTTTGTAATGCCTAAAGTGGCGGCAATCGTTTTCATTTTTGTTAATGCTGCTGCGCGTTCGTTGGGGATTTCGCCTTCAAGAATGGCTTCTTTTAACCCTTCTTTGATTTGACCGATCTCACGACAGGGACCAATTCCAAAAGTCTTCATGATATCCTCACCACTTATGGGCGGCTGGAAATTTCTAATATGATCGCGTTCCTCAACTTCCTTAAACTTTTCACGGACCTGCTTAAAGTTGTTTAAATAACGCCGCTTTTTCTTTTCATTTTTGGTCGTTAAATCGGCCTCGCAGAGCAGCATCAGCGCCTCGACGTCATCACCTGCATCAAAGAGTAATCTTCGTACTGCGCTATCTGTCACTTTCTGGTCGACTAAGGCGGCAGGACGCGAGCTCATCTGAACCATTTTTACGACGAATTTCATACGTGCATCGGTCGGTAACTGGAGGCGCTTGAAAATTTTAGGTACCATTTTTCCGCCTAGAAATTCATGTCCTCGAAAGGTCCAGCCGTGCGGTTTAATAAATTTTTTCGTTCGAGGTTTTGCGATATCGTGAAGTAAGGCCGCCCAGCGCAGCCAAAGATTATCCGAGGCTTTAGCAAGGTTATCTACAACCTCGAGGGTGTGGTAAAAATTGTCCTTGTGCGTTTGACCTTCTACCTCTTCAATTCCTTTGAGTGCAATGAGCTCCGGAAGCACTTCTTGAAGAAGCCCGGAGGTATAGAGTAGCCCTAAGCCATAGCTAGGTTTGGCAACTTGCATGATCTTATTGAATTCCACAGCAACACGTTCTGGAGCCACAATAGAAATTCGGCTTGCATGCGTCCTCATACTGCTCAATGTTGCCGCATCGATTCTGAAATCCAATTGGGCTGCAAAACGTACAGCGCGCATCATGCGAAGCGGGTCATCGTCAAAGGTTTTATCAGGCGCAAGCGGTGTAGTGATCCGTTTTTTATCGAGATCACTGATGCCGTCGAATGGGTCTAATAATTCGCCCCAGCGGTCTTTATTTAAGCAAATGGCCATTGCGTTGATAGTGAAATCACGACGGTCTTGGTCGTCCTGTAGGGAGCCGTTTTCAACAACTGGATTCCGACTGTCTTTGCGGTAACTTTCTTTTCTGGCGCCTACAAATTCTAGGTCGATGCCCTTAAATTTCATGTGGGCGGTGCCGAAAGATTTGAATACGGTAAGTTTAGGCTTGGGTTTTAATTCTTTCTGCACGGCACGGGCCAATTCTATTCCGCTGCCGACCGTGACAAAGTCTAAGTCCATTTTTATTGGACGACCCAAATGTTTATCGCGCACAAATCCGCCGACGACGTAGCATTCTTGACCCAACTGGTCGGCTACATTGCCAATCAACGAAAAGCTTGGTTGGTCTAAAAATTTTGCGCAATCATTCATTTATGCAGGGAGTGTCGAAGCTTTAGAAAAATAAATACCGGCCAGCAAAAGTACAATTAGGATGAAGTACAATGCGAGGTTGGTGCGTTTGATTTTAAGTAACCAGTGGTCCTCCTTTTCTTTTCCCGTTAATAAGACGGGGTAGAGTAGCGGGAATAGCATGATCGATTCTTTCCACCATTGACGGTCCTTTTTATGGATATAGTTGCGCTTGTAGTAGTCGGTCCAATGCCCAGGTGCTTTTTTATTCTGCACTCTTAGGTATTGAAAATGCAATGCCCATTTAAAGCTGTATACAGCCACAGTAAGCACCATTACGGTCACTAGGAAAAAGGTCTGTCCGCCGGTCATGAAAGTCTTAATTTTTTTAATTCAACATAGCGCCAAAAAACGCCTTGTGCCATAGAGATACTGTACCAAAAACCGGCACGTCCATCCAGGAAACCCAGTCGAAGCACGAAGTGTTTAAAAAAGCGAAAAGCGGGCTTAGCCGCGGTGTGGTAAAGTCCTATACGCCCTGTCTTGTCCTGGTGATCCTTTGCACTTCTTTTGGCATACGCACGCTGCTTACTGGCCCATTCCTCCCAGTTTTTGTAGGTATAATGTTCAAGAACCCCAGGTAAGGGTTTTGGTTTGGGAACATTGATTTTCTCGTGTACTTCGCAGTCGTTGTATCGACGGGTATGGTGAAATAATCGGACCACTACGTCTGACTGAAGCCCTGAAAACCGCATCGCACGTCCCATAAAAAAATGAGAGCGGCGCAGTCCCCAATAGTCCTCTTCGTCCGTGTGGAGATTCTTTTTCCAATGCAAAATAGCCTGTATAAGCTGCTCATTAAGTACTTCATCTGCATCAATAAAGAGGACCCATGGGTATTTGGATTGTTCCATGGCCCAATTTCGTTGATCCGCCCAATTCACAAAATTGCGCACTTCTATTTTTGTGGCACCGTTTTTCTCTGCCACGTTCAAAGTATTGTCTGAAGAGTGGCTATCCACGATCACTAATTCATCCGCTACTTGAGCTGCTGCTTGCATGGTTCTAGCAAGCACATCTGCTTCGTTATAGGTGAGTATGATAATGGAAAGCTTGGTAGACATTACACAGCGACGTTGTGCGTTCTTAAAGCGTCATTAAGCGACGTTTTTTTATCCGTGCTTACTTTGCGTTTGCCTATGATTAGGGCGCACGGTACGTTGAAAGTACCGGCTGGAAAATCCTTCGGTAGTGTACCCGGGATAACTACTGAACGCGCAGGTACATGGCCCTTGTAGACTACCGGTTCATTTCCACTTACATCGATGATTTTTGTAGACGCAGTTAGAACGACATTCGCCCCTAATACCGCTTCTTTTTCCACACGAACGCCTTCAACCACGATACATCTTGAACCAATAAAACAATCGTCTTCAATGATAACCGGTGCAGCCTGTAACGGTTCCAGAACACCGCCTATGCCGACTCCACCGCTCAGGTGAACGTTTTTACCGATCTGTGCGCATGAACCTACAGTTGCCCATGTATCGACCATAGTGCCACTATCCACATAGGCCCCTATGTTCACATAGGAAGGCATCATGATCACACCGCTCGCCAAGAATGCACCGTGACGTGCTATGGCATGCGGTACAACACGAACGCCTTTTGCGGCATAACCGGTTTTCAATGGAATTTTATCGTGGAATTCAAAAGGAGGCACCTCAATCGTCTCCATTTTTTGAATAGGGAAGTACAACACCACAGCCTTTTTCACCCATTCATTGACTTGCCAACCATCTGCAGTAGGTTCAGCAACGCGTAATTCGCCACTGTCTAGGGCGCTTACAACGGCTCTTATGGCTTTCTGGGTGCCCGATTCTTGCAATAAGTTGCGGTTTTCCCATGCGGCTTCAATAGTAGGTCGTAGATCTTGCATATTTCGTGTGCTCTTAAAGCATCAAAGATAGGGCTTTCACCTGCTTTAGACTACCTTTGACATATGGCAAAAATTGTAGCATTAGATGTTGGTGCAAAGCGAACGGGTATTGCGGAATCGGACCCCATGCACATTATGGCGTTTCCACTAGAGACGGTCGCAACGGATTCTTTGTTCTCGTTTTTGCAGGGTCGACAGGCTGTAGAGCCGATAGAGGAATTAGTGGTTGGCGCACCGTTAAGGTGGGACGGATCTCCTTCTGAAGTAGCAAGCTTTATTGACGGTCTTTGTGTTAAAATCGAACAGAAATGGCCCGAATTACGCATCATTAGGGTAGATGAACGCTTCACCTCATCCTTGGCCGCAGATGCTTTAGTTAAAGGCGGGATGAAGAAGTCAAAACGCCAAGAAAAAGGCGCGGTGGATAAAGTAGCCGCCGCACTTATTTTAGAGAATTATTTAGCGCAGCGATAACTATCTTTGTGCGCATAAAAATCTAGGAATGATTTTACCTATTGTCGCATACGGCGACCCAGTTTTACATAAAGTTGCCGACGAAATCGAGCAAAGTTATCCGGGCTTAGAAGCACTCATTGAGAACATGTATGAAACCATGTATAATGCGCAAGGGGTCGGTCTAGCTGCACCGCAGATAGGAAGGGGTATTCGACTTTTCGTTATCGATGCCAGTCCATTTGCGGAAGAAGGCAGTGAGGAGTACGACGTGTTAACCGCTTTGAAGAAAACGTTTATCAACCCTATCATCGTTGAAGAAAATGGTGAAGAGTGGGGTATGGAAGAAGGATGTTTAAGCATTCCAGACGTGCGTGAGACGGTATTTCGTCAGGAGAGAGTAGTGATTGAATATTACACAGAGGATTGGGAATTGGTTGAAGAAACCTACACTGGACTCGCAGCTCGTGTTATACAGCATGAATACGATCATATCGAAGGTGTACTGTTCACAGAGAAAATTAAGCCGTTGCGCAAAAGATTGATTAAAGGTGCTTTAGGTCGTATTGAGCGTGGCGGTATTTCGCCCGACTACCCCATGAAATTCCCAAAGGCGAAATGAGGTATATGATTGCGATGTTCATGCTGTTTCTGGTGAGTTGTCAAAATTCTCCAGCGCTGCAGAGCCCGGAGGTCGAAGCTATTGCTTTATCCTCTACAGATTCTACTATGTATTATCTAGAGGCGGTTGAGCATAGTGTATTAACTCCAAAGGGATATACCCGCGCAGCAGCACATTTTGTAGCAGGGGATTCCATAATAAAGTCGGATGCTGCGTACTTAATGAAGGCAGGGTTGACCTGTATGAATCAAGATGGGAAATACAGGTTGTATGGGGTGAATTACCTCATCTTACTCACGAATAAATTTCCTCAAGATCGTTATGCACCGGAGGCGTTACTTCAGTTGGCGCTATTTTTCGATAGTGAATTAGGAGGCAGCGAGCGGGCAGTCGAATTTTTACGAGTGCTACTAAAGCGTTATCCAGAACATGCCATGGCAAAAGATGCCCAAGCACTTTTAGATTTAATGAGTGTCTCCGAGACCGGAGAAATACAAACAGTAAGAGATTGGTTAAATAACGAATAATGGAATTAAGAACTGTATTATCAATTGCCGGTAAGCCGGGTTTGTTCAAGTTAGTTGCTCAAAATAAGGGCGGCGTTGTAGTTGAAAGTCTGCTCGATGGCAAGCGGACAAGCATCTCGGCTTCGGCCAACGTCAGTTCTTTGGGCGATATTGCGATTTACACGTATGAAGAAGAAGTTCCTTTGCGTGAGGTCTTTAAAGCAATGTCAGCCGTGACTGGTGGTAAAGAAGCGTTAAGTCACAAGAGTAGTAAAGCGGAATTGGAAGATTTCTTTGGTGAGGTGTTGCCGAAGTTTGACCAAGAGCGCGTTTATGCAAGCGATATTAAAAAGATCGTTCAGTGGTTTAATATTCTTGCAAAGAACGAACTCCTCGCCATTTTAGACGAAACTGAAGAAGAGGCTTAAACGATGAACGACCGTGCAGCGAAAATAGAGGCCTTTGGAAGACTACTGGACATCATGGATACGCTCCGTGCTGAATGTCCGTGGGACAAAAAGCAAACCCTCGAGAGCTTGCGTCATTTGACCATTGAAGAAACTTATGAGCTGGCTGATGCCATTGAGGAAGGGGATTTGAATGAGATCAAAAAAGAGCTTGGCGATCTGATGCTGCACATGGTTTTCTATAGTAAAATCGGAAGTGAGAAAGGTGCCTTTGACGTCGGAGATGTTCTTAACAGTGTTTGCGATAAGCTAATACATCGACATCCTCATATCTATGGCGATGTTGAAGCCACAACTGAAGAAGAGGTGAAGGCGAACTGGGAGGCAATTAAACTCAAAGAAAAAGGTACCAAAAGTGTACTTCAAGGTGTACCGAGAGGTTTGCCTGCGCTTGTTAAAGCCATAAGGATTGGTGATAAAGCACGAGGCGCTGGATTTGATTGGGAGCAACCTCAAGATGTTTGGGTCAAAATCCGCGAAGAGCTAGTGGAGTTTGAAGATGCTCAAAAATCTGGAAATCAGGATCTTATTGAAGGCGAGCTAGGGGATGTACTGTTTTCAATAGTTAATTTTGCTCGATTGAGTAATCTCGATCCAGAGATGGCGCTTGAGCGTACCAATAAGAAGTTCATTTACCGCTTTACCTATATGGAAAACGCAGCGCGTAATATGGGTAAGTCATTAGCAGACATGAGTTTAGAGGAGATGGAAGGCCTTTGGAATGAGGCGAAGCACAAGTCAAGACTTTAATCAAGAATAAATAGGGAGCTTGTAATTTGAAAAACCTGTGTCTAAGGTCTTTCTTATGTGTTGATATAGTGTATATTAGAGTAATGAAAACTCTATATTTAATTCAGCAAATTACCTATTCCATTTCTCATGAATGGATTGAAGATTGTGTCGGTAACCTAATCTGCCGCGCTTCAAACCTCAAGAATTTTAAATGGCCCCATTTAGGTTTCTATTTGAACATCCTAAAAGATTCAGAAAAGTAAATGAACGAGAAGGATTTAAGTCTTTACAACCGAGATATTAGCTGGTTAAAATTTAATGCACGTGTCCTTCAAGAGGCGGAAGACCCTGACGTCCCCTTGATAGAGCGCATTCGATTTCTAGGTATTCATTCTAACAATATGGATGAATTCTTTCGTGTACGCTATTCTTTCGTGCGGAGGTTACAGCTTTCCACTGTTAAGAATCATGAGGACAATTTAGAGGGGCATTCGCCAGGAAAGTTGCTTAAGCAGTTAAGTAAACTGGTGAACGAACAGCAACAGCTTAGTCAGGAGATATATGAGCATCTCAGGGAAGAATTGGCTAAAGAGTCGATAGAAATTATTTCCGAGCAGGAGTTGACACAGAAGCAAGCTCAATTCGTGCGAGATGTCTACCGCAATCAGGTTAGCCCCGCCTTGACTAATCTGATGTTAAGTCAGGCTCCAGAATTTCCTTATCTGCGGGATAAAGGAATCTATTTAGCCGTACGGCTGATGAAAGGTGATAGCGAACAGTTTTCGATCATCGAAGTGCCTTCAGGCGCAATGAATCGATTCATAGCACTGCCTAAATACGGGAAGCAATACATCATGTATTTGGACGATGTTTTGCGGTACAATCTGAGTAGTATTTTTCACATATTTAACTACGATTCTATTGAAGCACATACCGTAAAAATCACTCGTGACGCTGAACTAACTTTAGACGATGATGTGAGTAAGTCCTTCATGGAAAAGGTGCAAAAAGGACTGTTAGAGCGCCGAGAAGGCGATCCCGTACGTTTTGTTTACGATAGAAATATTTCAGAGGTAACCTTGAATCTTTTAGTAGATGGATTGGGTATTTCTGAGTTTGATGGACTAATCGCGGGAGGGCGTTACCACAACAAAAAAGATTTAGTGCGGTTCCCGAATGTAGGGGGACCATCCTTAGAACATAAAAAACTACCTATTATACCGCATCCAGCGCTTGATGAGGATAGGAGTATCATATCCGTACTAAAAAAGCAAGATGTCTTGCTCTTTACGCCGTATCACGATTTTGGGAAGGTGATTCGATTATTGCGTGAAGCTGCCATCGATCCAAAAGTCCGTGTGATAAAGGTGACGTTGTATCGATTAGCCAGCCAAAGTCGGATCATTTCTGCTTTAGTAAACGCGGCCAAAAATGGAAAAGATGTCACCGTATTTATTGAACTTCAAGCGCGTTTTGACGAAGCAAACAATATCAAATGGACCAACATGCTTCGTGCAGAGGGGATAAAGGTAGTCAGTGGTGTACCTGGATTGAAGGTACATTCAAAATTGACTTTAATTCGTCGAGACGAAGGAAAGGAAAAGTTGGTTGATTACTGTGTCGTTGGGACGGGAAATTACCATGAAGGAACCGCAAAGATTTATACCGATTACCATCTACTCACCTCCAAAAAACAAATCACAAAAGAGGTGAGGAAGGTGTTTACTTTTATTGAGTCCCCCTATAAGCAATACAACTATAAACACTTATTGGTGAGCCCGAATAGCACGAGAGAAGGCATTTTCGCATTGATTGATCGGGAGATTGCCCATGCGCGAGCGGGACGCGAGGCGAAGTTTTGGGTAAAGATTAATAGTGTAAGTGATCACGAGATGATTGCTAAACTCTATGAAGCGAGCGCATCAGGAGTATCTATTCGTATGATTGTGCGCGGGATTAATTGCATTGATTTCAGTAATAAAGCACTTAGCGGCACTATTGAAGCCATCAGTATTGTGGACCGATTCTTAGAGCATACGCGAGCTTTCTGTTTCCACAACAACGGTCAGTCGGAGTACTATATCTCATCGGCGGACTGGATGACTCGAAATTTGAATCGGCGTGTAGAGGTTACGGTTCCCATCTATGATGATAAAATAAAGCGTCAATTGCGCGATCACTTCGAAATCCTTTGGAAGGACAACACCAAATCACGAATTTTCGACGCGAATCAATCCAATGCCTACCGAAAACTCAATGGTCCAAAAATCCGTGCGCAATTGGATATGCACGCATATGTGAAGAAGCAGCTTTTAAAAGGCTAGAAACCAATTTTCTATGATTGTAACCAAACTCGGAGCTATTGATATCGGTTCCAATTCTGTTCGATGCCTTGTAACCAATGTGGTCTATAAAGACGGTTATACCTATTACCGTAAGGCCGGAATGGTGCGCCTTCCAATCCGTTTGGGTCAAGATGTCTTCGAACATGGGAAAATTAAAAGCGAGACTAGAAAGCGCTTTATTGAAGGCATGCATGCCTATTCACATTACCTTAAAGTACATGGCGTAAAAGACTTTAGAGCGGTCGCTACCTCTGCCATGCGCGAGGCGAGTAATGGCGATAAAATTGTCGCTCAAGTTGCCAAAGAGACGGGTATTGCCATCGAAATAATAACCGGTAAAGAAGAGGCCCGGTTGGTTTTCAATTCGAAAATCTACGATATTATAAAAGCCACAGAGAAAAACTACATCTACATTGATGTTGGCGGTGGATCTACTGAAATTTCTATAATTCAGAATAGAAAAGTTGAAGCCTCAAAAAGCTTCCGTGTCGGCGGAGTGCGATTGCTGAATAACCTCGTGCAACAAGAAGAGTGGACAAGAATGGAGCATTGGCTGCAAAAAAATGCAGCGCCCATTACTGACAAGGCTGCAATCGGTGCAGGAGGAAATATCAATAAGCTTCACAAGCTCAGCATGCGTTCTCTTCAAACACCGTTGGAATATTCTTACGTTTCTGAGCAGCAGGAATTTTTGAACTCTTTATCTGCTGAGGAACGAGTGACCGAAGTGGGACTCAATTTTGATCGTGCGGACATAATCGTACATGCTTTGCCCATCTATCAAAAGGCAATGCTTTGGTCGGGTTGTGACCATATTTATGTTCCTAAAATCGGGGTTTCGGATGGTTTGGTTCGGGACTTGTACCACAGGGATTACAAGGCCCAGGTAGAACTTTAGTAATAAGTAGATAGAGAACATCAATAAGAATCTTTTCTGCTGATGATTTCGTCTATGTACTTTTGATGTAAGAAATAATTTAATACCTCTATACAATGGCAGTAACAGTAGCGACCGATGCAGATTTTGATCAATTGGTAAAAAATAATAAACGTGTGGTTGTGAAATACCATGCAGATTGGTGCGGTGCTTGTAAAATGTTTGCACCTAAATACAAGCGCGTGAGTAACGAAGAAGAGCAAAGCGATGTGTTGTTCTTGGAAGTGAACGCAGAGCATAATGAAGGAGCTCGTAAAGCAGCAGGTGTGAGTAATTTGCCCTTCTTAGCGTCGTTTAAAGATGGTGTTTTAGTTGAAGGTTCGGCTGCAAGTAAGGAAGAATACCTTCGAAAATTGATTGACCTCACTAAATAGGTCGGTAGCAATTTAAATGCAAACACCCCCGGGCGCGGAGCGCCCGGGGGTGTTTTTTTTTGTCTAAAATTTTGCGCACAGGTGTAAAAAACGAAAGGGAGCCGCCAAGCTCCCTTTCTACCTAAACCGCCATGAAAATCTGCTTGCGCAGAATGTTCCATATATACCTAAACGCATTTATATCAACGTAGTTCACGCGCCTTGCAAAAAAAGTGTAGTTTTTTCTTAAAAGAGTGAAATTGCCTGAAACAGCGGTGGCCGGGCATAAAAAAAGCCGCGCCAAAGGGCGCGGCTTTTAAGGACTTAAAGCAAAGCTTTACTTAGTGTTTTGCAAGGTAATCAGCTACACCTTCGTGCGTATCTTTCATCCCTTCCTTACCTGGTGTCCAGTTTGCAGGGCAAACTTCACCTTTCTCTTCGAAGTACTGAAGTGCATCCACCATACGCATCGCTTCGTCTACAGAGCGACCCAATGGGAAGAAGTTGACCAACTGGTGCATAACTGTTCCTTCTCTATCGATCAAGAACAAGCCACGATACGCGATCATTTCACCTGTAGAAGTTAGGTTGCCGTCTTCGTCGTAGGACCATTCGCCATTAAGTACATCGTAGTTGTGCGAGATGGTTTTGTTGGTATCTGCAACGATTGGGTAGGTAACGCCTTCAATACCGCCGTGGTCTTTGCTCATTTGCAACCAACCCCAGTGGCTCTGCTCAGTATCTGTAGATACGGCGATCAATTCAACCCCTTTAGCAGCGAATTCTTCCTTGCGTGCTTGGAACGCATGCAATTCCGTAGGACAAACAAAAGTGAAGTCCTTTGGGTAGAAAAATAAGATCACGTACTTACCTGCGTAATCTGATAGTTTGAAGTTTTCAACGATTTCTTCGCCGTTGATCACTGCAGAAGCAGTGAAATCTGGCGCTTTTTTACCGACTAATACAGCCATTTTATTTTGGTTTTAATTATTTACTAAGGTCAAAAGTACGATAGTCAAATCGGTTGCCTTCATAAATCCTATTAGGTTTTATCTATGACGACATTTAGACTGCTAAAGAGTCATACTAGAATTGATCCAACCCGCTAGCAGCATGCCTGCGAGTACAAAGATCAATTTTACGGCATTGAACCTGTGGTTTTGTGAACTTTCGAAAAGAATGGTCGTGCTTACATGGAGTAGTATACCTACGGCAATTGCAAGCAATTGAAGGCTCCATTGTTGAACGTTAATTGTATTGACTGTTAATGCGCCGGCAGGTGTTGCGAACGCAAAAAGGGCCAATATTCCGATCAAAGTTGAGCGTCTTACGCCTGCTTTTCTTAAGGCACCTGTTACAAGCAGGGCAATGGGTAGTTTATGCAGCGCAATCGCCCACAGAAATCCTCCGGTGGCGTGATTATGTCCGGAAATATCGGTGGTTGAAAGCGGCATGCCTTCTAGAAAAGCATGTAGCAGTAGGCCGGAAATGGCAAGCCATGGAATTTTCGCTTGCTTCGTGTGCAAGTGACCGTGCTCTAGACCTTCGCTCAGGTGATCTAAGAGCAATTGGATCGCGAATCCCAGCATTACCCACCATCCCATGTTCCAATTTCCGTGTTCAAAGATTTCGGGAAGCATGTGCGTCAATAACGTAGCGAAGAGAAATGCTCCAGAAAAGGAAAGCAAGTATTTGAATGTCTTGGAATCTGTGGGTACGACCCAGGCAGCTCCCGCACCAATAGCAACGCTAAGAATTAAAACAAGCCAAATCATGAATGTGATGGTTTTTGGGCAATAATAATCAATCGGTCGCTTTCTTCAGGCAAAAAAGGCGATAAGTCATAGTTCCCGTGCAATTCTAAAACATGTAGTCCGGCGCCTTCCATAAAACGCTTCAGTTCCTTGGCCGTAAATGCTCTGACACGCTCTTCGAACTGAAGAATGTTGCACCCAGGCTCTTCAAAGGAAATAGTTTTTATAATACTTTCATTCTCAATGCGGCGAGTGATTGTATACTGCGCCAATTCCGTTTGAACTGAATCTTGTGGGATTAATTGGGCCGCAATTTTTTTAGCATTCATGTAATCCAAGACAAGTTTACCACCAGGTTTTAATGCGCCTGCCATGTGCTTAATGGCCGTAGCGTGCATGGTGTCGTCTTCAAAATAACCAAAGCTAGTAAAGAGGTTGAAAACCCAATTTACCGGAGGTGCCTGCAGTGGTTCGAGCATATTTCCTACACGGAATTCGAGACCTTCATGTGCGAATTGGTTTGCAAAGGCAATGCTTTCAGGACTTAAATCAATACCCAAAGTTTCCAACCCTTGGTTTGCAAGAACCTGAGCGTGCCGCCCTCTACCGCAAGCCATATCAATCGCAATCTCACCTTCGTTAACGCCTAAATTTTGGCACAATGATTCAATAAATCCTCTGGCCTCGGTCAGGTCACGATGTTGATAAAGGTCGTGGTAATAGGGGGTGTTAAACCAGGTTTGGTACCAGGGTAGGCTCATAGTTGTTTAGATGAATTGGCCAATATACGGTTGAAACATTTTTACAATAGCCACGATAATCACGGCGATGAGGACCTTACGCGTGATGGCATTGGCTTTTTTGTGTTGTACTACTTTTTTAGCGCCAAACCGAGCTCCCATGGAAGTGCCCAATGCTAGGGTAAGACCATAGGCCCAATCTATACCTCCGCTCCAGGCGTATATTATGAAGGCTGGTATGGTCATTAAAAATGCAACGAACAGTTTCATGATGTTGCCGTCACGTAAGGCATATTTGGCAAGTAAAACGGAGATTGATAAGAAGAAAATACCAAATCCCATTTGAATAAAGCCTCCGTAAAGACCCAGTCCAAAGTAGGCCAACCAGAGGGTAGGGGTTCGCTTATTTTTTGACCCGTCTGTAGGAATGAGCCATTTCTTTGGATTGGTGAGCGTAGTTATAAGCAGCAGAATCATGATGGAGCCAATGGTGATTCGCATCAAATCTTCGGGTAAGTCTACCGCTAAATTGGCCCCAATGATTGCTCCAATGATGACGGGCGGGATGATGAAATAGCTTTGCTTCATCATGTATTTGGTGCGGGCAGTCTTTGATAAGGAGCCTATGGCACTTGTTGTTTGAAACAGCGCGCCAACCCGGTTTGTTGCATTCGCCGCATTTGCATCGAGCCCGACCCACATGAGTAAGGGTAAGGTGATCGCTGAGCCGTTTCCTGCAACCACATTGATCAACCCTGCAGCAAAGCCGCCAATCACAAGGGCAATTAATTCGAACCAATCCAACATGGGGCTAAAGTTAGCGTACATTTGTAGTCTAAATAGCAGAAAGGTGCTCGAAAACAAAGATTACCGCCTCATTGTCAAAACACTCTATGGGCTAGAAGAAATTCTTAGCAAGGAGTTGCTCTCGCTCGGCGGACGAGAAATTCAAAAGTTAAATCGCGCTGTCGCCGTGGTGGGCGATCTAGGCTTTGTCTATAAGATAAACATCGCACTGCGTACCGGATTGAGAGTTCTATTGCCACTGAATGAGATTCAAATGGAGACCGTTGATGATTATTACGATGCGGTCTACGAAATACCTTGGGAAGATTTGTTCGACGAAGGAAAAACCTTTGCTGTACATGTTGTAGGGACAAACGAAGAACTCAATCACAGCAGTTTCGCAGGCCTCAAGGCCAAGGATGCCATTGTGGACCGTTTTCGCGATAAACTTGGGATACGCCCTTCTGTTGATAAACACGAACCTGAAGTCCCTATACACATTCATATTTCACGCGAAAATGTTCGTATTTATTTAGATACCTCAGGCGAAAGTCTTCACCGTCGCGGTTATCGTTTGGAGGCAGCTAAAGCCCCATTAAATGAAGTTTTGGCTGCGGGGATAATCCTTCACAGCAGCTGGAATGGGGGCATGCCCGTATTAGATCCAATGTGTGGTTCAGGCACTTTTTTGGTGGAGGCTGCGCTCATTGCGCACAACATGCCCGCGAACATTTACCGTGAATCCTTCGCGTTTTTTAATTGGAAAGGATTTGAGGAAGAATTGTTCGTAAAGATCAGAGAGGGCCTATTGAGCCGTGCGAAAGATTATGAAGGAAAATTCTTCGGTCGCGATATCGATGTATACAGTTTAGATGCCGCCGCAGCGAATATCGAACGCAGTATGTTTGAAGACGCTGTCCGATTAAAACGCGCCGACTTTTTCGAAGCTGATCCACCAGCGGAAAAAGGACTTCTGCTTATAAATCCACCGTATAATGTCCGTATACAAGCGGATACTCATCAAATGTACCGTCAGATAGGCGATACGTTAAAAGAAAAGTACGCCGGCTGGCAAGTCTTTTGGATTACCTCTGATATGGAGGCAATTAAGAGCATAGGATTACGCCCGTCTAGAAAATGGAACCTCTTTAACGGTGAACTGGAATGTAAATTGCTACGTTTTGATATGTACGAGGGGACTAAAAAACTCCATAAATTGAATCGATAAACGCCAGCTCATGAAACGCATCATTGTACTTCTCATCTTACTCCTTCATTTACCGGCACTTTCGCAGAGTTACAGCAGTAATCTTCGTAGAGTCTCTCGGGAAATTGATAAAGTAATGGCCGTAACCTCAGATATCATTGACGGTACAATGACCTTTGAAAAGTCGAGAAAAGTACAGCCGTTCATTGAGGAACAAAGTAAAACTTGGCGTAAAAGCCAGCGATCATTGGACCGATTAGATGAAGCTCCAGAAGCGGAACTTCTCGCTGCTATTAATGTGAATGTAGGTGGGCTCATTGAAATCACTCAAGAGAACTTAAAATATTGGTTCCAAGAAGATCCGCGTTCAAGCGGAAATAGAATGTTACGCAGCTACGGGTATACCTATGTTGCGGAAGCGGGTAGTTATTTAAATGCGGTAATTGCAGCAATGGATGCCTATGCAGAACAATATGATGTTACTACACGCACCTCCGAAGAGCTAGAGCGTTTTCAAACACAAATGGAATTGTTCCGTTACACCAAGGAAATGAAACGCGGTGCAAACGAGGTAGATAGCCTCGTTGGCTATCTGCAGTCCGAAATTGGTTCTACCGATATGGATGCATTGTATATAGCGCAAAAAGCACTTGTTAAGGCCCTGAGCAAAGAGCTTCGCGGCTATGGTGAAGAGCGGTTTTTCAACGGTCAGACGGAACTGCATGAAGCATATCAGAAGTATTACATAGAGTTGTTAGAATTAGCTTCAGCGGATATTTTGGCCGATCTAACGAAGATGCGCTATGACCTCGTTGAATTCAACAGCATTGCCTCTAGCACCGAAATTTCTGCAAAGAAGACTTTGAGTTTCTTTGATAACGAAATGCGATTGCTAACTAAACGTGAGGCTCGTTTCGTTAAACGCAATTTGCCTAAAGCACCTAAACGCTAGCCATGCAGGTCGCTGAGGTCATACTTCCACTGCCCTTAGACAAACTTTTCCATTATGCTATTCCGGTAGAGATGGTCGGTTCAGTTCGTCCCGGTATGCGCATTCTGGTCCAATTCGGCGCCCGTAAAGAATATGCCGCTATAGTCACACGTGTTCTTGAAGCACCGGATGAGACGGAGTTGAAATACCTGATCAGTGTATTGGATGAATATCCGGTAGTCCTAGAGCATCAACTTCTGCAATGGTCTTGGATGGCCTCGTACTACATGGCGCCTGTAGGCGATGTTATGAATGCCGCCTTGCCTCCAGGTTTGAAACTATCCTCACAAAGTGTCGTGGTCTTGGATCCTGAGGTAGTCCCTGATGAATCATTGATGTCCGATGCCTTGTTCAAGTTGTACGAGGCCTTGCGCAACCACCCGAAACTCACCCTTGACGAGGTGCGTGAATTTTGTCAAGTAAAGCAACCCATGCCCTTAGTGCAGAAGGCATTAGAAGAGGGTTGGGCCTTGCTCGAAGAAGAACTAAAAAAAGTAGCACGCGCCAAACGAAGAAAACTTGTTCGGCTCTCACCGTCTGCATTTAAAGATTTGGATGGAGCCTTTGAAATCACAAAAAGATCAAAAATTCAAACGGAAGCACTGCTGGCTCTGGTCGCAGTTTGCGGTTCGGAGAATACATTTCAAGACAAGCGAGGTTTTCAGAAAAATCAAAACGTTGTTGCAGCAACCCTTTCTGCGCTGCGTAAGAAAGAAATTATTGAAGAAGTAGAGGAGATTGACGGCACCACCGCGGCCTCAGCACCTGCGACTGAGATAACTCTATCTGCACCGCAATTGGAAGCTTTAGCGGCCGTACAAAAGGGATTTGAAGCAAAAAAACCAGTTGTTTTACATGGTGTTACAGCTTCAGGGAAGACAGAGCTCTACATTACGCTGATAAAAGAGGCGTTCACTAAACACAAGCGTGTTTTATACCTGCTTCCAGAAATAGCGTTAACCACCCAGCTGATCAGTCGCTTGCGTATTCATTTTACCGTGGCGGTAAGTCATAGTAAATTTTCTCCTGCAGAGCGTTTGGCGGCTTGGCGGGAGGCGTTAACGAATGATGCGCCATTGCTCGTCTTGGGTGCACGTTCGGCGGTATTCATGCCCTTGCCGGATTTAGGTTTGATCATCGTTGATGAAGAGCACGAGAGTAGTTTTAAGCAATTCGAGCCTTCACCGAGATACAATGCTCGGGATACAGCGGTATGGATGTCTACAGCCCGTGATTGCCCCGTTTTGTTAGGGTCAGCAACGCCAAGTCTCGAAAGTATGTTTAATGCGCGTCAAGGCAGGTATGAATTGGCCCAGTTGCACAAGAGATTCCATACTGCTCCATTACCGGAACTAGAAGTTGTGGATATGCTTGGGGCCAGGCAGCGCCGTGAAGTGCAGGGTAATTTTTCCATAGAATTGGTCGATGCCATGCGCCATACCTTGAGCAAAGGAGAAAGTATCATTTTGTTCCAAAACCGCAGAGGGTTTAGCACGTTTCAGCAATGTCAGACTTGCGGTCATATCGAGGGGTGTACACGTTGCGATATTTCACTGACCTACCACAAGGGACCTCAAAAGCTGAAGTGTCATTACTGCGGTTACACGGTACCTCCAGTAATGAAATGTAGTTCGTGTAGTGGTGAAAGTGTTTTGCATAAAGGCTTTGGAACAGAGCAGATTGCAGAGGAAGCCGCATCCTTATTCCCGAAGGCGGCAGTAAAACGTATGGATTTGGATACCACTCGTGGCAAGCATGCCTTTGGTGATCTGATCCGTTCTGTAGAAAATGGCGAAGTTGATATTTTGGTGGGTACACAGATGGTGACGAAAGGTCTGGATTTTGATCGAGTCGGACTCGTGGGTATCATGAGTGCCGACAATCTATTGAGCTATCCCGATTTTAGAGCCAATGAACGCGCTTTCCAATTGATTGAACAAGTCGCCGGTCGCACAGGCCGCCGCACTTCCAAAGGGAAAGTGGTTATTCAAGCCATGAAGCCTAGACATTCAATTATACAATTGGCGCTTAATCATGATTTTTCAGGGATGCAAGCGAAGGAACTTACGGTACGACAAGAATACCAGTATCCTCCATTTGTCAGACTCATTACCATTACGCTAAAGCACAGGGACCAGAAACTGTTGCAGCGGGCTGCAGGGGAATTTGCACGATCGTTGCGAAGTAAGATTGGTGACCGCTTTCTAGGTCCTGAGTTTGCGCCCATTGCCCGGTTGAAAAACTTGTATCAAATGCAAATCATCGTCAAGGTAGACAAAGGAAGTATAGGGGCAAAAGTGCGTGAGCGCATTAAAAAATCGCATCAGGAAATATTGCTTTCTCCGGATTTCAACAGAGTGCGGGTCGTGTTTGATGTAGATCCTAATTCTTAAAGTTTAAAGGGAAATTTGGCTTGGACGCCTAGGAAATAGGGAAGGCCGAGCTGAACCTGGTAGGAGGCAATTTCCCAAGAATATCCTAAGTATAAGGACGGAGCCGCTGCTCTTAATCCCACGTCTTGAAGATTTGTATCGGTCCATCGCAAGTCTAATTGGCCACCGGCATACCAATGTTCAGCAATAAACCAATCTTTTCCAGCACCCAGCACAAGGCCAAAGTTATCCGCATCTTCCCCCAATCCAAACGACTGGATATAGGCCAATTTTGAAGTAACATAAAACCCATTATCGTTGTAGGAAACTCCAATATCCGTAGTGCTTCCCCAGCCTGCCATATTGCCGTAATACGTTTCAAATTTCAATTGACTGAATCCTGGCAAGGCGGCCAAGCAAAGCGCTATGCTGAATACATTTCTCATTTCAGGAAAGCTTCAAACGTCGCTGGTACACTGGCTTCAATGCTAACGGATGCTTTGGTGGTTGGGTGGTTAAACGCTAAAAATCTTGAATGTAAACAAATGCTTTTATCTCGCTCCGCGCGACGGGCACCGTATTTTACATCGCCCTTGATAGGATGTCCTATAGCCGCCAATTGTGATCTGATCTGGTGGTGTCTTCCAGTGTGAAGATCTACCTCAAGCAGCGTATATCTTTCCCCACAGTTCAGCACGCGGTAAGTAAGATTAGCTTCTTTTGAGCCAGGTTCCTCGCGCTTGAAGGCAATGGATTTATTGTTCTTCGGATTTTTCTTAAGGTAATGACGGAGTTGACCATCTTCAGTGACCTGACCTTCTACTAAAGCCCAATAGGCCTTTTGTGTTTCCCTATTTTTAAAAGCGGCATTCATACGCTCCAGCCCTTTGGAAGTGCGCGCAAATAAGACCACGCCTGTAGTGGGACGATCCAAACGATGAATGACCCCTAGAAACACCGCTCCAGGTTTGTTGAATTTCTCCTTGAGGTAGGATTTAAGGAGATCGGGCAGGGGAGTGTCGCCCGTTTTATCGCCTTGCACTAAATCACCAGCTCGCTTATTGACGGCGATCAAATGGTTGTCTTCAAAGATAATTTCAGGCAAGGAAGCCATGATTAGCTCGTGTAGCTTTCGTCTTTATTCGGGAAATCAACGCGCTTTACATCATTTACGTATTCACCTATGGCACCGGTGATGTCGTCATACAAGTTTAAATACCGGCGAAGGAATCTAGGGTGGAATTCGTGTGTCATACCAACGAGGTCGTGGAAAACCAACACCTGTCCGTCTACACCTGGACCAGCTCCGATACCAATAACAGGAATATCTAGCATGAGCGCAACCTCTTTTGCAAGCTCCGCGGGAACCTTTTCTAAAACAATACCGAAACAACCTGCTTCTTGCAAGGCAATGGCATCTTCCTTCAGTTTCGCAGCTTCTGCTACTTCTTTCGCACGAACGCTGTAGGTACCGAATTTATAGATACTCTGTGGGGTCAGGCCTAAATGCCCCATTACGGGAATACCTGCCGTAAGGATTCTTTTGATTCCGTCGATAATTTCCACGCCACCTTCGAGTTTTACAGCGTGACCGCCGCTTTCTTTCATCACGCGAATGGCGGAGTTTAATGCTTGCTTAGAATCCCCCTGGTAGGTACCGAAGGGTAAATCAACGACGACCAACGCACGATCAACCGCGCGAATCACAGAACTGGCATGGTAAATCATTTGATCCAAAGTGATGGGTAAAGTCGTTTCATGACCGGCCATTACATTGGAAGCACTGTCTCCAACAAGTATACAGTCCACACCCGCTGCATCAACCATTTTTGCCATGGTATAGTCATAGGCCGTTAACATGGAGATTTTCTCTCCTTGGTCCTTCATTTGTTGCAGGCTGTGAGTGGTAACCTTTTTAAATTCTTTTTTCGCCAATGACATAGTGCACGGTTTTTGTGAATTAAATCCATACAAAGAAAAGCATCCTAAGCCATAGGTTGTATTTTTGAAGCCCATGAAAAACCTAATTCTCTTCATTTTCGCTTTTTTCGCATTGTTTGCATGCGATAACTCTTTAGATATTAATGCTGAATATGACGTTGAGAATGTCGTTTATGGTCTATTAGATAAAGATCAAGATACCCAGTGGGTACGTTTGCACCGTACCTACCTGGGGACGGACGGCTTGCTGGCCGGGGCAACACACAGCGACAGCTTATATTTCGATACAGCTGCACTCTATTTAACCCAGTTAAATGATCAAGGCAACGTATTAAATACGTACGAATTCTACCGGAAGGATACAAACATCCTCGAGCCGGGCACATTTACAACGGATAACTATCGTTTGTATTGGACCGATGCACCTATTGATCATAATTTTGAATACCGCCTTCGTGGATTCATCCCAGGGAATAATAATTTTGAAGTAACGACTCCAGTGGTAGGTCCTTTGGAGATAACAAGACCCAAAGGTTTTCAAAAACTAACTTTTGGTATTCAGGATGCAAAGTTTGGTTGGGACGCCGCGAAAAATGCGCGTTTATACCAAGGTTACATTCATTTTAAATACAAGGAGGCGCCTGTTAAAAACCCCAAGGATAGTACCGTTCGTACCTTAACATATGCGCTTCCCACCAGAACGGGATCAAATCTCACTGGATCGGGGAATTATGTCACAGAACTGAGTTATGCAGCGTACTACCAGTTCTTGAGAAATAACATTGGAACAACTACAGATACAGTGCGCGTCTTTAAAAGTATTGACTTTGAATTGTGGGCTGCGGCAGACGATTATGCTACGTATATTAATGTTAGTCAGCCTTCACAGGGCATAGTACAAGAAAAGCCTCTCTTCTCCAATATAGATGGGGGTATAGGTCTTTTCAGTTCGCGCGGTCACACCATTAAAAAACAGATTAAACTGAGCAATACTTCTATGGATAGTTTGTGGCGCGGTGTGTACACCTGCAATATGGGGTGGGTAGATTTTCAGGGCATAGACTCTGTGATCTGCGTGGACGGATTTCCTGTCAAATTCTAGTAAGCGGTAAGAAGACAGTTTGTCACTATTCTGTCTATACTTTGTTCCATACTGACATATATCTTGGTGCAGTTGTGCCAAATTGTACGCAAAATTGGCGCATATCTTTTGTGGCACAACCCTTGTTCTATCACCGACGTAATATTTTGAAAACTCAACCTAAATAATTAATAAAATGGGTAAAATCATAGGTATTGACCTTGGAACCACGAACTCTTGTGTATCCGTAATGGAAGGTAACGAGCCTGTAGTGATTCCGAACAGTGAAGGAAAAAGAACGACGCCTTCTATTGTAGGTTTCGTAGAAGGCGGTGAGCGTAAAGTAGGTGATCCTGCAAAACGTCAAGCCATCACTAACCCTGAGAAAACTGTCTACTCCGTGAAGCGATTCATGGGTGAGAAGTTTTCAAACGTACAGAAAGAAGCAAAGCGTGTACCTTATAAAGTAGAAGGTGGCGATAACGATACGCCTCGTGTAAACATCGACGGTCGTCAATACACTCCTCAAGAGATTTCAGCTATTATTCTTCAGAAAATGAAGAAGACCGCTGAAGACTATTTAGGTACGGAAGTATCTGATGCAGTAATTACTGTTCCTGCGTATTTTGATGATGCACAGCGCCAAGCGACAAAAGAAGCAGGCGAAATAGCAGGTTTGAATGTCCGCCGTATTATTAACGAACCAACTGCAGCGGCATTGGCTTATGGTCTAGATAAAAAGGGCCTTGATCAAAAAATTGCTGTTTTTGACTGTGGTGGTGGTACGCATGATGTATCTGTATTGGAGCTCGGTGATGGTGTGTTCGAGGTGAAATCTACGGACGGTGATACGCACCTTGGTGGTGATGACTTTGATCAAGTCATTATTGACTGGTTGGCAGAAGAATTCAAAGCGGAAGAGAACATGGATTTGCGCGATGACAACATGGCGCTGCAGCGTTTGAAAGAAGCTGCTGAAAAGGCGAAAATTGAATTGTCTTCAACCACTTCGACTGAAATTAATTTGCCATATATCACAGCGACGGCGTCAGGACCGAAGCACTTAGTGCGTCCATTGAGCCGCGCAAAGTTTGAGCAATTGGCAGCGAGCTTGATTGAGCGCACCATTGCGCCAGCGCGCAGTGCATTACAGAATGCCGGATACTCTACTTCTGAGATTGACGAAGTGATCTTAGTTGGCGGTACGACGCGTATTCCTGCCATCCAAGAGGCGGTAAAAGCATTTTTTGGCAAAGAGCCGTCAAAAGGAGTAAATCCTGATGAGGTAGTTGCTATTGGCGCTTCGATACAGGGTGGTGTTCTTGCAGGTGATGTTAAAGATGTATTGTTGTTAGATGTAACACCACTTTCCTTAGGTATTGAAACTATGGGTGGTGTAATGACGAAACTTATTGAGTCTAACACGACCATTCCTACGAAGAAATCTGAGACGTTCTCTACAGCAGCGGATAACCAACCGTCTGTTGAGATCCATATACTTCAGGGCGAGCGTTCTATGGCAAGCGATAACAAAACGATTGGTCGTTTCCATTTGGACGGTATTCCACCAGCGCAACGTGGTGTTCCTCAAATTGAGGTGACCTTTGATATTGATTCGAACGGTATCCTTAACGTAAGTGCTAAGGATAAGAATACAGGTAAAGAACAGAACATTCGAATAGAGGCATCGTCCGGTTTATCTCAAGAAGAAATTGATCGTATGAAGCAAGAAGCTGAAGCGAATGCTGACGCGGACAAAAAAGCGAAAGAAGAAATTGACAAGCTCAATGCTGCAGATACCATGGTGTTCCAAGTTGAGAAGCAAATGAAGGATCTAGAAGGCAAATTGCCAGAAGATAAAAAGGGTCCTATTGATGCTGCCTTAACAGAGCTCAAAGCGGCACATGCGGCTAAAGATATCGCCGGATGTGATGCAGCGCAAGAGAAACTCAATGGCGCTTTACAAGCGGCTTCTGCAGAGATTCAAGCTGCTATGCAGCAAGAGCAAGGTGGCGATCAAGGCCCTGATGCAGGTACTGGCGGTGATGCCGGTGCTGCAGATGATGTCACGGACGTCGACTTTGAAGAGGTGAAATAACCGTCAAGAATTAAAGGATGTAACAGGCCCCCGCACCGCAAGGTGCGGGGGCTTTTTTATTATATTCACGCCACTTAACACTTTTGAAACCCACGCTCTATGGATTTAGTCCAAATCAATGATTTTCTAGCAACGATTGACGGATATATTGGCGGTTCCAGCTGGTTTGTATTTGCGCTGCTTGGCACTGGTGTCTTTTTCACGCTTTACTTAGGATTTCCTCAAATTCGCTATTTCGGGCATGCCATTGCAGTCGTACGAGGAAAGTTCGACAAAAAAGGCGCAAAAGGAGATACTTCTCATTTTCAGTCCTTAGCAACGGCTTTATCGGGTACGGTTGGTACGGGAAACATTGCTGGTGTGGCTTTTGCGATTCATTTGGGCGGCCCAGCTGCATTGTTTTGGATGTTGGTCACTGCCGCATTGGGTATGACCACCAAATTTGTTGAGGTTACGTTGAGTCATAAGTACCGTGAATTCGCTGAAGATGGAACGGTTTCTGGCGGTCCTATGTACTACATGAAAAATAAGCTAGGCATGAAATGGATGGCAACCCTTTTTGCTGTTGCTGCCATCATCAGTTCATTTGGTACTGGAAATATGCCCCAGGTGAACAGTATCGCCGCGTCTTTGAAGGCCACTTTTGGTATTGAAGAGATGGTCACCGGTGCAGTTTTATCTGTGCTTTTAGGCCTTATTATTTTGGGCGGAATTAAGCGCATCGCAGCGGTTACTGAAAAATTAGTTCCCATGATGGCATTGATCTATGTTGTGGGTGCATTATCAGTGATTGTGATGAATTACGAAAACATCATTCCGTCGTTCATTAGCATTTTCTCTGATGTCTTTACTGGATCTTCTGCGGCAGGGGGGTTTTTAGGAGCTACCATTGCATACGCATTTAACAGAGGTGTAAACCGTGGATTGTTTTCTAATGAGGCAGGGCAGGGTTCAGCGCCGATTGCTCATGCTGCAGCTAAAGCCGAACACCCCGTAAGTGAAGGGATGGTCGCGATACTCGAGCCGTTTATTGATACGATTGTTATTTGTTCCATCACGGGCCTAACTCTATTAAGTTCAGGTGTTTGGAACGAAAAGCATCAAAACGACTTTAGTTTTGCTGATCTCGAAATTATGGAAGGGGGACTCTCTGAAGATGCAGATGGCGGTCGATTGTTTAACCACTTCAATAATCAAGGCTGGGTAAATAGCGAATCCTTGGTCCCATTTCAAGGAGAATTGGCCGTAAAAGAAGGTCGAATAAAATCAGAAGCTACGGTTTTGCATGCGAGATCAATTGCCGAAGATGTAGTTGTTTCTGACAATGAAGGGCTATTCTCTGGTGTTCTTTTGATCCAAAAGGGCCGATTACAAGAAACCACTGGAATTACTTTCAGCGGGAGGTCGTTAATCCACAGCGCACCGTTGACGGCTATTGCCTTCAATAAAGGACTGTTCGGCGATTACGGTCAATACATAGTAGCCATAGGTTTATTACTATTTGCTTTTTCGACGGCCATTTCTTGGAGTTACTATGGCGGTAGAAGTGTAACGTATTTGTTCGGTGTGAAATATGTAAACTACTATAGGGTTCTATATGTCATTGGATTTTTCCTAGCCGCCATTATTGATACGACAATCGTTTGGACCTTCGCAGGTATCGCTATTGCCCTGATGACTCTGCCTAATCTATTGGGTATCTTTTTGTTGCGAAAGGATATGAAGCAAAGTATTGACGATTACAAGTCGTATTTAAAATCTGATTTCAAAAAAGAGTTATAATCAATGTGTAAACGCTGTTAAACCTTGAGAATATGAAGAGGTCTAATGGTCGTAAAATGAGTATCTTTTCACATTAAATATTACTATTCATATTTCTCCTCTTATGAAGCATTACATTTTGTCGGCTCTTGTTCTATTAACTTCTCTATCAGGACTACAAGCCCAAATTTCATCGGACTCTACACTTTATACTTCTGGTGATATTGGGGTTCAAGTAGTCGCACCAGTGAATATAAACTCACAGAGTTCTTGTGCCGATACCGTTGGAATTTCTATTCCTTCCGGCCATTGGATTTCATCAGTATATTTAGAATACACGGTAGAAACTTCTGGGGGTTTCGGTGGCTCAGCGCCCAATGATATTGGTACTTACCTTGAATTGGTCAGTGAGAGCAGTAAAGAAGCGACATTAGGATATGGTGTTTCAGGAACTAATGGAACTACGGAAACCATCACACGTACCATTTCAGACTTTAATGGTGCTGTGACGGACACTTTTTTGGTATTCAAGTTAAATGCATTTAGACAACAATTCAACACTGCATGTAACACAACTGCTCAGCGTATTGCGGATAGCAGTTGGAAGGTAGTAGTGAATCACTATCCAGCCCCTACGTGTTACCAGCCTACTGCTCTAACACTTGATTGGGTGATGAGTGACCAGGCACAATTAAGTTGGACAACAGGAGGCTCAGCACAATGGGAAGTTGAATACGGTACGCCCGGTTTTACACCAGGTACGGGAACTAGAGTTGCAGCGCTATCGAATCCTTTTGTACTTAATGGTCTAACTGCTTCAACGGCATATGACTTTTATGTGCGCGACTCCTGTGGGACGAACGACGTCAGTATTTGGTCGGCTGTAGATTCATTGACCACTCTGTGCGCACCAATCACCTTCACGACCAGTTATACTGAAAATTTTGACAATACTACAAATTGGGTACCGGGAACGGGATTTGATAATGACGGTTCCATAGTAGATGGTTGCTGGCAGCGTGATCCGGCAGATCCAGACGATGGTCAAGGCTATGCATTTGGGGTAGGAGAAGATAGCACAGGTACTGCAGGAACGGGACCTAATGACGATAGAACAGGAGGCGGACAATACGTTTATGCTGAAGCGAGTGGCGCTGCGAACCAAAGTGTAGCTACATTAACATCACCGCTAATGGACCTAAGTGCTTTAACGGTTCCAGAATTGAATTTTTGGTACCACATGACTGGCGCACAGGTGAATGAATTAAAAACAGAAGTTTGGTCAAAATCTACCGGTTGGGTAAATGTTGGTAGCATTAATGGCCCGCAGCAATCGGCTACATCTGATACCTTCTTACTTCAAACGTACACGTTAAGCCAATTTGTTGACGATACCGTATTGGTGAAGTTCAGCGCTTCTCGTGGATTTGGTAACGACAACCAAGCGGATATTGCCATTGACGACTTTGGCTTTGAAGAGGCACCCACCTGTCCGGACCCATCCCTGTTGGCATTGCAATCGCGCACAACAACCAGTATCACATTGCAGTGGCAAGCGGTGAATGCCCTAAGTTGGGACATTCAGTACGGTGCGCCTGGCGCGGCTTTAGGAGCCACGGCAAATACAACCAACAATGTGAGCAGTAACCCCGCAACCATCACGGGTTTAAGTGCCGGGACTTCCTATCAATTCTGGATACGTGAAGTTTGTGGTCCATCAGATAAGTCCGATTGGATAGGTCCAATTCTGGGAACTACGCATTGTACGGCTGTTGCCGCACCATGGTCAGAGGATTTCGATTCAACTACCTGGACATCAGGAAGCGGTATATACAATGGAGGAGATGTTATGGCCGCCTGTTGGTTCAGGAGTCCAGAAGCTGATACCTTGCCATCTTCTTCTTTGAGTTGGGGTGTTCGTTCAGGTACTACGACTACCGGTCAAACAGGCCCAACTACTGATGTGAGTGGCTCGGGTAATTACATGTACACTGAGGCTTCAAAAGGTGCGCCGAATCAGGAAGCGATGCTCGAATCGCCGCTGTTGGACTTGAGTAGCTTACTGAAACCTCGCGTTTCTTTTTATTATAACATGCGCGGCTTCTACGTAAATACTTTGAAATTACAGGTTTGGGTAGATTCAACACAGACGTGGAATACCTACTTTACTAAATCTGGTAATCAAGGAAACCAGTGGATTTTCGAAGAAGTTGATTTAGCAGGTTTTGCCGGAGATACCATCGTTTTACGTTGGGTTTCTTCAAAAGGAAACGGTTCGCAGGGTGATATTGCGATAGATGAAGTTATTGTAGACGATCAACCACTTTGTCCAGATCCTTCGCAATTTGCGCTTACGAATGTGGGGTCTACCAGTGCAACATTTAGTTGGGTCACCGGTGGTTCAACGACATGGAACATTGAGGTAGGATCCGTTGGATTTTCTCCATCGGGCAGTGGTCTAACGAACATTTCAAGTACGACACATACGGTAACAGGCTTAACGGCAGGAACATCGTATGATGCCTATGTGCGGGATACGTGCGGTACTTTAGGTGCTTCAGTGTGGATTGGTCCGATTACCTTCAATACATTATGTAACCCATTTACTGCACCATATACCGAGAATTTTGACAGTACCTCGTGGGTGACCGGCGCGAATCAATCTCCCGGCCAAATTGACGGTTGCTGGTTACGTTCAGATACGATAGAGTATTTCTTCAAAGCTGGGCCTCCAACGAATCATTCAAACAACACGGGCCCAGATGGGGACCATACTTCTGGAAGCGGCGGTTATATCTTTACGGAAGCCAATACAGGCTTTGGTGGAGGTTCGACATTAAGTAATTCGATTACGTCACCATTAGTGGATGTTACGGCGTTGACAACTCCTGAATTGAGCTTTTTCTACCACATGTACGGTTCACTAATCAATAAGTTGGTTGTGCAGGCAAGGGTTCAAAGCGGTAATTGGGCTACGGTTGCTACCATTACGGGTGCACAGCAGTCTTCTTCTGCCGCAGCTTGGCTTGAAGAGGTAGTCGACTTGTCTTCTTATGCGAACGATACTATTCAAATTAAATTTGTCGCTTACCGTTATCAAGGGTTCAGTAACCAGGTTGACATCAGTATAGATGATTTCGATATTCACGAGGCACCTACGTGTCCAAAGCCGACGAATTTTGCTTCAACGGGTACAACTAGTAACAGCGCGTCATTTAGCTGGACTTCTGGTGGCGCAACCAATTGGCAATTAAACTACGGATCAGCAGGCTTTACGCCTGGTAGCGGATCCTTCGTAGCCATGTCTTCCGCTTCTGGATCGATTAACGGTTTAAGTCCTAATACGACTTACGATGTATATGTACGTGACTCTTGTGGTACAGGAAATGTATCCGATTGGGTAGGTCCAATCACCATATCCACTCTTTGTGGTATGGTTACAGCGCCTTGGTCTGATGATTTCGACGGTATCTCATTCAACGCTACTACAGGTGCTATCGACCCATGTTACACAACGAGCACGTCCACGACGTATTTCTGGGAAACGGGACAAGGCCAGACACCTACGAATAATACTGGCCCCTCTGCCGATCATACAACGGGTACAGGGAAGTACGTTCACACTGAGGCAGTCTTTGCTTTTGGTGGTGCGGATTCTGATGCTGATTTCACTACTGCAGAAATTGATTTAGATACTTTGAGTACGCCTGAACTGACGTTTTGGTGGCACGGTGCAGGTGGAAATATCGACAAGCTTGAAGTGGATATTTTTAGCGGAGGAACTTGGACAACGGAGCTTACCGTGAATAGTACCAACTTTACGCTCCAAGCAAACCCTGCTGCGCCATGGGAAGAAGGTGTAGTAGATCTTACTTCTTATGCCGGTGATACTATTAAAGTACGTTTCACTGCCTACCGTTCTTCCACGTTTGGATTTAATTCGACGCAAGCAGATTGGGCCTTGGACGACATTAAAGTAGATAATGCTCCGACGTGTTTAGAACCAACCGCTTTTGCGAGCAGTGCAAACACTACAACGAGTGTCACCCTTGGCTGGACCACGGGTGGATCAAGTAATTGGCAAATAGAATACGGACCTGTAGGATTTACCCCAGGAACAGGCACTGTCGTAAGTGTAACTACGAATCCATTTACCGTGACTGGATTGAGTTCTGCAACTTATTATGACTTCTACGTACGTGATTCTTGTAGCGCTACTGACGTCAGTGATTGGGCCGGACCTGTAACGGAATCTACTGCATGTGGTACCGCAACTGCACCATACTTCGAAAACTTTGACAATGGTTTTGATGAAGGAAACGATACGGGTCAAGGGCACAATATTGGTGCAACTATCAGTGCTTGTTGGTCACGTACGGATACGGATACAAACTACCGTTGGGGTGGTCGTGACGGAGGGACAGCAACTGGAGGAACAGGACCTAATGGCGACCACACTAGTGGTTACGGTAGTTACGTGTATGCTGAGGCAAGCTTCAGTACAGGGACGCCCGTGGCAACATTGACTTCACCATCCATAGATTTAACGGCATTAACAACGCCGGAAATGCATTTCTGGTACCATCTTTTTGCTCAGAACGGCTCCCAAGGGACATTGACTTGGAGCATCCAGGATGTCAGCGTAGGTACGTGGGTGGTTTTAGATTCTATATCAGGAAATCAAGGGAATCAATGGGTAGAAATCGTTGAAGATCTTAGTTCTTACGCCAATAAAACTGTGAAAATTAAGTTTACGGCACAGAAGTCTTCAGGTACAACTCCCCAACAAGGTGATATAGCTGTCGATGATTTAAGTATTGTAGAGGCACCTACATGTCCGGATCCATCCGCATTGAGCGCCACGCCAACATCTACAACTGAAATCGAATTAGCGTGGACAACTGGTGGTGCTACAGCATGGCAAGTAGAGTATGGTCAATCCGGTTTTGTTCAAGGCAATGGAACTATCGTTAATGCCTTGACTAATCCATTTACAGTAGCAGGTTTAACCTCAGGAGTTACCTATGATTTCTATGTGCGCGATTCTTGTAGTGCAACAGAGTTCTCAGATTGGATTGGTCCAGCTACGGCTACTACTTTAAGCTGTGTAGGCGGCTGTACTTATACTTTAGAATTGACAGACGACTATGGGGACGGTTGGACCGGAAATAATCAAGGGACAAACTTCCATGCATTGGAGGTTACTTCAGGAACAACGGTAACAAGTTTTACCATGTCAAATACGACTGGAGCATTGGGTAGCAGCGAGACCTTTACGTTTAATGTCTGTGATGGCGATACACTATACTTAGAATTCATTGATAATGGAAACTGGGAAGATGAGTGTGGATATATTTTAACGGACCCGAATGGAATCGTAGTGTCTACGGTAACAGGCGGTTCTATGACCCCTGGTATTAAATATCAAGGATCAGCGAACTGTTCTTCTCCTTGTCCTGCGCCAGCGCCGGTATTTACTTCAACGGCAACCTTCTTGAGTGTAGATTTTGATGCGACTGCATCTACAGGTGCTGCGTTGACTTACAGCTGGGACTTTGGCGATGGAAATACGGGTACTGGTGATCAACCGACGCATTTATACGGTGCAGGTGGTTCGTATGCAGTAGTACTTACAGCGACGGATTCTTGTGGTCAATCGGTTACCGCAACGGATACGCTATTAGTATGTGAGGAACTTGTTCCAAATGTTACCTATACTCAAAGTGTATTTACTGTCAATTTTGATGCTTCTGGAGTAGCCGGAGCGACAGGTGCGACGTGGGACTTTGGCGACGGAAATACCGGTTCAGGATTGATGCCTTCAAATACCTACAGTGGTTCAGGAACGTTCGCAGTAGATGTAACAGTGACGAACGATTGTGGTGATCAGGCAGATACGACCTTGTACATTACTATATGTGTACAGCCAACAGCGAACTGGACCGCGGCGGTAATAAGTGCAGGCGGTGGCGGTATGCAAGTACAATTTGACGGAACCAGCTCAACCGGAGGAAATTCCTTCCAATGGAACTTTGGTGATGGAAATACCAATACCACTTCGAATTATCCATTGCACACCTACGGTACGGTGTCCTTAGCCTACAATGTTTCCCTAACTGTTTATAATGCATGTGGCGATAGCGATACGAAAACTGGTATACTAGGTCAAAACTTAGGAGTGGAGGCTATATCTGGAGTAAGTATAGATGTATTCCCTAACCCTGTTCAGTTTGTATTAACCATTGAAAGCGATTTTGCTATAGATGGTGAAATTAGTTTGACCGATGCCTTAGGAAGAACGGTCATGGCTGTTGAAGGAATGGGCGATAATCGCCAACAAATAAATGTATCAAGCTTGGCTGCTGGTAGCTACGTCTTAAGAATAGTGGACGGTGCTCACATCACACAAGAACGGATACAGATTGTACGATAAGTAAAAGCCGCCCTGAGGGGCGGCTTTTTTTATGCCTTTTTTACAAATTCGCTTTTCAGCATCATCGATCCGAACCCATCGACTTTACAACTGATGTTGTGGTTGCCTTCCGCTAGTTTGATACGACTAATTTTGGTTCCGGGTTTGATAGGCTTGGGTGCACCTTTTACCGGCAATGACTTTATGACGGTGACACTATCTCCATCTTGCAAGCGATTACCATTAACATCAATAACCACAAGCCCTTGTGGCTCTTCTTGCGCATTCCATTCGTGCCCACATTCAGGACAGATGAATAAGGCATCTAAAGGATAGGCATACATGCCATTGCATTCTGGGCAAGGTTGTGAATCGGACATTGTGTAGGGTATTTTAGGTTTACTTCAGACTGGAATAACGGAAGCTTGCGCCTGCCATAAGTGTGAGTACAGCGATTCCTGTAAAAGCTGCTGCGGGGGCATTGAGTTGTAAGGCGACGTAGCCAATCATTGCGCCAAAAACATAGCCCATGTCGCGCCAGAATCGGTAGGTTGAAAGGGCCTGTGGACGCCAATTTGGATGACTGAGGTTACTGATACCAACGAGAAAGGTGGGGTAGACCATAGCCGTTCCTAGTCCAAGAATTACATAGGACAGCCAATGTGTAGGGAAGTTTCGAAGGCCCAACAATGCGAAGCCTTGAAGCAGCATCCCCCACATGAGTAGCTTTCGAATGTTTCCTTTATTTGATAATGGTCCTGTAAAGAGCTGCCCCAATCCCCAAACAGCCGCATGAATTCCGGTAAGTGCACCGACTGTGGTTAAACGTTCACCACTCGCCAATAGTAACGAAGGCAATACAGCCCATAGGATGCCATCGTTCGCATTGTTTACAACGCCGGCCCAAGTAATGGTTCGCAATCCCGAATCGCCAAAGGTGGTCTTGTAAAAAATAGATTTCCCTTTTTCATTCATGGATTCCTTCGAATGCTGTTTCGCTTCGAGATCAACCCAGGGCTGCGTTTCAGGAAGTACGAATACGCCCAATAAAGAGGCTAATAAAACGATGCCCATCGCCACATACAATATGGGTGCGATTAGCCCTGAGGTTTCAGCGTAATAGGCAGCATACGCAGAGGAGGCGCCCACTGCAACGTATCCCGCGCTTTCATTTAAGCCCATTGCCGTGCCTCTGTGCTTCAGTCCAACGATATCAATTTTCATGATGACGGTTGTAGACCACGTAAAGCCTTGACTTAGACCTAGAGCTACGTTTGCGAGTAGAATCAATGCACTATCGGCAGAATTGAGCAAGAGCAATGGGGCCTGTAAAGCCAGTGCCCATCCCAATAGTAATGTGCGCTTTCGACCAATTTCAGCGATTAATTTTCCAGTGAAGAGGTTTGCGATTGCTTTGCTAAGACCAAATACAGCAACCATTATTAATGAAGCCTCCATTTCAGAGACCGACCAATGTTTTGTTAGCTCGGGCAGCAGGCTTCGCTCGAAACCTACCATGGCTCCAACAAAGGCACTCATAAGCACGAGAATGCTGAAAAGACCGGCATTCTCACGAAGGCCTAATTGGACCTTTTGCATATTAATCCTGAATCTTTTTGATACGAATGCCCACCCAAGCATAGATCAGCGTCATGATGGGGGAAATCAGGTTAAAAAATGCATACATGAAATAGTCGCCGGTGGCAACACCAAGGACAGAGCTTTGATAAGCGCCACAGGTATTCCAAGGCACTAGAACGGAAGTTACGGTACCGCTATCTTCTAATGTGCGGCTGAGGTTCTCCGGCGCTAGACCGCGTTCTCTATACACATCTTTAAACATACGCCCCGGCACTACGATAGCCAAGTATTGGTCTGAAGCCGTAACATTTAATATACCGCAAGCAACCAGCGTTGAGGTAATGAGCGATGCGGAGCCACGTGCGAAACGGATGATGGCGTTGGTAATGGTAGCGAGGAAACCTGAGGCCTCCATTGCACCGCCAAAGGCCATTGCACTGAGAATGAGCCAGACGGTCCCCAGCATACCGCTCATGCCGGATGTACTGAGTAAATCTGAAAGTATGGGATGTTCGCTTGGAACGGCAATACTGCCATAGATACTGCGCATGGCAATTTCATAAATGGGGTGAGCGCCTGTTCCCAAATCTTGCAATAGGGGTTGTTGGAATACGAGAGCAGCGGCAAGTCCACTAAAGATGCCAACAGAAATGGCCACTAAGGCATCAATTTTTCTTGAAATCAGTAGGATGACTATGGCCGGTACAAGGAAGAGCCATGGTGTAATATTGAATTGTGCGCTTAAAAGGGATTGAACTTCTGCAACTTCTGCGGCATCTAAGGCACCGTCTTTATATCCCAGACCAAGCACTGTAAAAAGAATCAATGCAATAATCAAACTAGGTACGGTGGTATAGAGCATGTAACGAATGTGCGTGAACAGATCCGTCCCTGCCATTGCCGGGGCGAGATTTGTAGTATCGCTCAGCGGACTTAATTTATCTCCAAAGTAGGCCCCAGAAATTACTGCACCAGCTACAACCGGTGCAGGAATGCCAATGGTTTGACCTATGCCCATCAATGCAATACCTACGGTAGCTGTGGTTGACCAAGAAGAACCCGTGCTCAGGCTGATCAGAGCGGAGATGATTACCGCTGTGGGAAGAAAGAATTGGACGTTAATTAAATCTAGGCCATAGTAAATCATCGCGGGTACAACACCGCCTAAAAGCCAGGTTCCGGCCAATCCTCCGATAAGAATCAGGATAAATATTGCCTGTGTTGTATCGTGAATATTGGTTTTTATTTTTGCGAATACGGCTTCCACCGAACTTCCATTGAAAACACCAATCACCGCTGCTACAAAGGCAGCGAGCATTAGAATAACTTGGTTTGAACCGGAAAGCGCATCGTCGCCATAGACCTCACCCACATTGAACCATAAAAGCAGCATGAGCACTACAAGTGGTGTAAGAGCGAGAAGGAGTTGGGCGGTAGGATGGTTTTGCTTCATGGTCGATTCTTAGGCTTGCGCTTTTAGCTCATTGCCGTAATTATATCTTGTTTAGTAATGATGTGGTAACCTTGCTCCACTTCTACGAGCACAGCGCGGTGGCCGCTTTTTACCATTTTCGCGACTTCTTCGATGCTGGTGGTTAAATCCACGACAGGATAGGGCGCACCCATGATATCCCCAATAAGTTTACTATTTACCGGGTGGTCGAGCATGCACGAAAGCATGGTATGGTCGTCTATAGAGCCGACTTGCTTGCCGTTTTGCATTACCGGAATCTGGGTAATGTCGTGAACTTTCATAAGGCGAGCGGCATTGCTCAAAGGCTCAGTAGGACTTACCGTAACGAGCGGGAGGTGACTGTGGTTGTCTATCAAGTCTTTTGCCAATTTATTCGCAGGCGCCAGAAATCCTCTATCGCGCATCCAGTCGTCGTTGTAAACTTTACCGACGTAACGCGATCCGTGATCATGAAACAGCACCACGACCACATCTTCGGGAGTGAGTCGATCTTTAAGCTGTCGTAAGCCTTGGAAGGCGGAACCACAACTGTAACCCAAGAATAGCCCTTCTTTACGTGCCAATTCTCTTGTGGCTAATGCGCCGTCTTTATCCGTGACTTTTTCAAAGAAGTCAATGACATCAAAATCTACATTTTTCGGCAGGATGTCTTCACCAATACCTTCGGTGATATAGCTGTAGATTTCCTTCTCGTCAAATTCACCCGTTTCATGGTATTTCTTGAACACTGAACCGTAAGAGTCCACGCCCCAGACTTTGACATTTGGGTTCTTTTCTTTTAAATATTTTCCGACCCCTGAAATGGTACCACCGGTGCCCACGCCTACTACAAAATGCGTCACCTTGCCTTCGGTTTGCTCCCAAATCTCGGGACCTGTAGAATCGTAATGTGCTTGGCGGTTGCTCAGGTTATCGTATTGGTAGGGATAAAAAGAGTTTGGAATTTCTTTGTTTAGTCGCGAGGCTACACTGTAGTAGCTGTCGGGATGCTCAGGAGCAACGTTCGTGGGGCAGACATAAACTTCAGCACCCATGGCACGCAGAATATCCATCTTTTCTTTTGATTGCTTGTCACTCAATGTACAAATGAGCTTGTATCCTTTTACAATAGCGGCTAAAGCTAGACCCATTCCAGTATTACCTGAAGTACATTCGATAATGGTACCTCCCGGCTTAATGTCCCCGCGTGCCTCTGCATCTTCGATCATCTGTAAAGCCATACGGTCTTTTACGCTGTGGCCGGGGTTGAAGTATTCCACCTTCGCATAAACCGGACAAGGGAAATCTTCGGCAACTTTGTTGAGTTTGATCATGGGCGTGTTGCCAATGGTCTCAAGGATATTGTTGTAAATGGGGCGCATGGGCCAATCTGTTTTGTATTAGGTCCCGTAAAGATAACCGATTGTGCGCCTGGAACAAGGGTTCTTAAGAGAAACGAATGCTCTGGATAGGGTGCAACCTAGCAATCCAACGAACGGGAAGTAGCAGCACCAGGTAGGCGATGACAATAAACACGGCATTCGCACCGAGAATCCATGCCCAGTCGAAGGTGATGGGTGCGGTTGCGATGTAATAGGTTTCAGGGTCTAATTGGACCCAGCTGAATTGCCATTGTAAAAAGCTCAATCCCAATCCCAGTGCATTTCCCCAAACCAATCCGCGTGTTAAAATTCGAATACTGAGCCATTGAAACACTTGTAAGATTAGACGGTCGCTGCCGCCAAGGGCTTTGAGTGTCCCAATCATTCGGGTGCGGTCAATAATTAATACTAACAATGCCGTAATAAGGTTAGCCACAGCTACAATAAGAACTATTGCGAGCACTAGGATAATGTTTGTGTCAAAAAGTGCGAGCCAGCCAAAAATAGCAGGGTGACGGCCTTCGATACTCCGCGCCTGCATGGTGTACGGAATGATAGCATTCCAATAGGATGAAATAATTTCGCGCCCTTCACGGTCATTCAGGAGCACCATATAACTGCTTACACTGTCTGAACGCCAACCGTTGAGTCTGGCAACATCTTCCGCATTCATTAAAATGGTCTGCCGGTCAAATTCGTCTAATCCTGTCGTAAAAAGTCCTTCAACGATGGACTTCCGTAGACGAGGCATTTCTCCTTGATTCTTTAAAACTGTCAATAAAGCGGTATCCCCAATGCCCAGAGCCAATTCTCGTGCTAGGGTAGTTGATAGTAACGCGCCATAGCGGGAGGTAGGAGTGGAGGTACCACTGCCGGTCCCGTAATTCGCTGTGAAATTTTCTAAATAATCGGTCTCAAAACCTTTGATTTGAATGCCGTCAAAAGCATCTTCCATGGGATTCACTAACAACGCCATCTTTTGTACCACAGGGTAAACGGCTTCTACATAGTCGGCATCGCTCAAAGCGTCAGCTAAACTGTCTGATAATCGTATGGGTTTGAGTTCTTCCGTTCGGTTCGGTGCATAAGCGCTAATGGTAAAATCGCCTTCTAAGGCACCGAATTTATCCATGATGGCGTACTGCAAGCCTTTTCCGGAAGTAATGGACAGTAGGACGAGTGCCATACCTAATGCCGTAGCGACAATACTCAATTTTAGCAGCGGTCCAATCACTTTGGAACCCGTGCTCTTTTGTATCTTCCTAGCTATGAAAAACGCCTCTTTCATCTTCTCGCAATTTAGAACAACTCTCGCGTTATTCGCGGTCTTGCTCCTGTGCTTTTCTGCGCACGGGCAAGAAAGTTACGCGCCGGGTATTGCGCAGCCTGGAGCGTACTACATGAAGCTGACTGAAAAATCTGTGGCGGTAGTAGCCAATGCGACATCGTTACTACCCAACGGCACCCATACGGTGGATCATTTGATTTCGCTGAGTGTGGATGTTAGGCAGGTCTGGGCGCCGGAACACGGCTTCAGGGGACAGCAAGATGCTGGAGAGCATGTGGAAGACGGCCGCGATCCCAAAACAGGCATACCTATCAAGAGTTTGTATGGTAAAACCAAGCGTCCACCTACGGATTGGTTGGAAGGCCTAGATTGGGTCATCTATGATATTCAAGACGTCGGGGTTCGATTCTATACCTACAGCACTACGTTGAGCTATGTGATTGATGCATGTGTAGAAGCCGGAGTCCCGCTCATGATCATGGACAGGGGTAATCCAAACGGTCATTACATCGACGGTCCCATCTTAAAACCAGGCTTCGAAAGTATGGTAGGCTTACATCCTATACCGGTAGTGCACGGCTTAACCATGGGAGAATATGCCTCCATGGTCTATGGTGAGCATTGGATGACTGCGACAGAGAATGAACAGTGGCGCACCGCCTTCGAAAAGAAAGGCGGCATAGAGGTTATTCATTGCAAAGGGTATTCTCACAATAAAGTCTTCAAGGAATTCCAAGTTCCTCCATCACCTAATCTGCGCTCCATAGAAGCCATCTGGCATTACCCAAGCTTGTGTTATTTCGAGGGCACACCCATTTCTTGTGGACGAGGTACCGATGCGCCATTTACCCGTTTTGGTGCACCGTGGCTTGGTGGGGAAGGATATGAGCATAGGTTCATACCTGCGCCAGATCACGGATCGAAGTATCCCAAATTTCAAGGAAAGCAATGTGGTGGGGTTCAACTGCCTAAGGACCTAAGTACCGCCCCAAAGGAAATAGATTGGAACCATTTATTTGATGCCTATGCGTTTTGGAAAGAGACTGCTCCCTCGGAGTCGCAAGAATTTTTCAATGCGTTCTTCAAAAAATTGGCCGGTTCAAATGAACTACAAGAAGCCTTGGAATCTGGTATGAGCGTCGAGGAGTGGGTGAACTCTTATTATGGAGAGTTGACCCAATACAAGCAAAAGGCTTATGAGTACGCTTTGTATCCTCATTTAGGGGTTGAGACTTATAAGTCCAACTAGGCACCATTAAAAAACCCCGCTCGAGGCGGGGTTTCTTTATAAAGTCGAAAAGCGGATTATTTCCAGCCTTTCATTTCTTTCTCGTAGCCGGCTCTGTAAGAATCAGGTGCTCCCATGTCCATGGCTTTTTTACCCTGCTTTAGGGCGGCTTTAGTATCGCCTGCTGCGTAAAGTATTTTAGCCTTTACCCAGTTCGTATACCAGTACTCTGGATCTAACTGTAAGGCAATTTCGATCGTTGCGAGTGCTTTTTCGTGATCGCCTTGACCGCTGTAGTAGTTTGCTGCATTTCTGTATGCACGCTTAGCATCAGATAGTGCTCTCTCTACATTTTTACCGCTTTCGCCGTCAGAATCTACTCCTAGGTTAACGCTTACTTCCGTATTTGCCCATTCAATGACTAATTCACCACCGGTTGTGCTCAATGATTTGAAGCCCATAGTAAAGCTTTCGTCAAAATCCCCTGTTGTGGCAGGTACAGTGGTGCGTAGCACATCGCTTTCTTGCGTGTAACCGGTATTTCCCCAAAGATCAGTTTGGGTAGAGAGTATAATGGTCCACTCATTCTCTCCTGGAATGGTAAACAAGGCATATTCTCCAGCACTCACAGCATTACCGTTCATTGTGAAATCTGTGGAAGCGTTAAGAATAACACATCTGTTCGCCCCGGTGCGCCATACTTCATTGTAAGGCACGAGATCGCCGAAAATGGCACGGTCGCGTGCCGCGGGACGAGAATAAGTAATACTAAAATCAGTTAGACCAATTCTTTGATCAACAGTAGAAGTTGGTGAGGGTTGCGGAAGTTCTTGTGCATTTGCAGGCAACGTGAATGCCAATGCAGCAAGTCCGAGAATCCAATTTTTCATTTGTACTTTTTTAGGGTTTGCCTAAATGTAACAAGAAAAGTGGTCGATGGTTGATTAGAGCGCCATCATTTTTAGCGCGGCCACTGCAGCTTCTACTCCTTTGTTGCCGTGAATACCACCTGAACGTGCACGACTTTGTTCAATAGTATTATCCGTGAGCACACAGAAGATAGTTGGTGCGTCGTAGCTGAGGTTCAGTTCGGTAATACCGTACGTCACGCTCTGGCAGACATAGTCGAAGTGCTTTGTCTCCCCTTGAATGACACAACCTACTACAATAACCGCATCAGGTTCTTCCTGCTCGTGAAGGCGTTTTGCACCATAGGTGAGTTCCACAGCACCCGGTACATCTATTCGAAGGATGTGCTTTGGATCTACGCCATGTGCCACGAGTGTATCGTGCGCACCTTGAGCAAGACCGTTTGTGATTTCATGATTCCACTCAGCGCGTACAATAGCTACGAGTTTACCTTCTCCGGAAGGAACCTGCTCGTTGTTGGAGCTATCTAAATGCTGGTGTGCGGTTGCCATATTATTTCAGTGCAGCAATCACGCTAGCGATTCCAGAAGCTTGACGGCTTTTTGGGTAATCATCGGCAATACGCTCGTAAAGCTTAACTGCTTTAGCATTTTCACCTAACGCTTCATAGGCCAACCCTGCTTTCCACAAAAATAGCGGAGTAGTAAAGTCGTTCTCCGTGGCATTAGCGGCTTTGTTGTAAAAATCCACGGCATCATTCATTTGACCCAACTCAACAAAAGCATCACCAATAACACCGTAGGCAGTTGCGGAAGTGGCGGCATCAGATTTATCGTAATCGTCCAAGAATGCGATGGCATTTTCGTAATCACCCAATGTGTAATACGCTACACCAGCATAGTAATGAGCACTGTTTCCTGCGGCAGTTCCGCCGAATTCGTCAATAATATCGAGGAAACCATAGTAGGCACCGTTGCCGTTTAGGGCTAATTCCATAGAATCGGTCTCGAACCATTTTATGGCTTTCGCGATCTCTGTGGCACCTTCTTTTGCTTTAGGCTCTACGATGTAAGTGCTGTAAGCGAAATAGGCCAATACCACGGCAACTACTGCTGCTACTGCCATACCAACTTGACGTGCATTGTTCTCGAGGAACTGTTCCGTCTTCGTTAGTGTTTGTTCTACGTTATCAAATCCAAGGTTATCCTGTTCTGCAGGCGCGTTCTTCTTAGCCATAGCTAGTTTAAATTGAGTCCGCCAAAAATAGTATAAATTTTCATGCTTTGAGCCCTATTTTTGTTCCTATGGAAAACCTGCTTGTTCACGCATTAGAATTAACTCACTTCAAGAACCACAGAGCTTCTTCTTGGCTGTTCAATCCTAAAGTAAACATCATTTCGGGTAATAACGGTAATGGCAAGACTAACGTCTTAGATGCGTTGCATTATCTGTCCTTAACAAAAAGTTATCTAAACACCACTGATGCTCAGAATATCACCCATGGTGAGAGTATGGCCTTACTCAAGGCGAAATTAGAACGCAAGGGCAACGAACACGTGCTCGATTTGGGACTTAAAAAGGGGCAGAAAAAGAAAGTTCGGCTCGATGGAAAGGAGATTGATAGATTAGCAGATCACGTGGGCTACATGCCTGTGGTGATGATTACACCCATGGACCGCGATTTGATTATCGACGCTGCTGAGACTCGAAGGAAATTGATGGATACCACCGTTTCTCAAAACGACAAACAGTACCTAAATGCATTGATGGCCTACAATAGAGCCCTGACACAACGCAATACAACGCTCAAATATTTTGCTTCAAACCGTACATACGATGCAGAAATGATTGGGTTATACAACGACCAATTAGCGCAAAATGCGGCTATTATTTTCGAGGCACGCAAATCATTTGCTGCAGAATTATTGCCTCTGCTCACGCATTATTATCAGTTTCTCTCGGGAGGAAAAGAGACTGTGGGAGTGCGCTATAAAAGCACATTACACGAGTCGTCTATGCAGGACTTATTGGCTGAGAATGAGGCTAAAGACCGCGTACTGCAATACACCTCGAGCGGAACACATCGCGATGATCTTGTTTTTCATTTGGGCGAACATCCTATCAAGCGTGTGGGTTCCCAGGGACAGCAGAAGAGTTTCTTGATCGCTTTGAAATTGGCCCAATTCGAAATTACCAAGCGGCATTTAGGGATGCCACCGCTCTTATTGCTCGATGATATTTTCGATAAATTGGACGAAGGCCGCGTGGCAAATCTACTGAGCTTAGTGCATACGGAAGAGTTCGGTCAAATTTTTATTACCGATACGCATCCGGAGCGAATGCTTGAGTTGAGTGAAAATCTTAAACTCAACCACAGCACCTTTGAAATAACTGATAATGGCGAAATACAAAGTCTCTAACGAACAATCCATGGGGGAGGCGCTATCGCTGTGGCTCGACCGCTACCGTCTTCGTAGAGGGACGGATGAAACGCGCGTATTGCAAGCGTGGGATGAGTTAATGGGGCCTTCTATTGTGCGCCAAACCACCAAGAAAAAGGTGCAAAATCAAATTCTTTACGTTCAATTGGAAAGTGCAGTCGTGCGCAAAGAGCTGCTCATGGTCAAGTCAAAAATCATAAGTAGTATCAACGAACATCTCGGTCGCGAAGCCATCAAAGACGTGCACCTGTACTAATCTTCTAAAAGATCTGGACGTCTCGCTTTAGTGCGCTGGTACGCCTGTTCTTCCCGCCATAAATCAATGGCTTTGGTATTTCCACTTAGCAGCACTTCTGGTACGATGTGGCCCCTGAAATTTTCCGGCCGCGTATAAACCGGTGGCGCCAGTAAATTGTCTTGAAAACTGTCTGTAAGTGCTGAGGTTTCGTCATTAAGAACGCCAGGGAGTAGACGTATAACTGCATCTGAGATGACTGCAGCTGCAAGTTCACCGCCACTTAAGACATAGTCCCCTATACTGTATTCGTGTGTGATCCAATGGTCGCGCACGCGCTGATCTATACCCTTATAATGTCCACAGATGATGATCATGTCTCCCAATAAACTTAGGGCATTTGCATCCTGCTGATTGAATCGGGTACCGTCGGGTGTCATGTACAGAACCGCATCGTAGTTGCGTTCTTTTTGCAATGCCTCAATGCAATTTACAAGAGGTTCACATTGCATCACCATGCCCGCACCACCGCCGTATTGATAGTCATCGACTTGCTGGTGTTTGCCCGCGCCAAACTCGCGCAATTGGTGCACGTGAACTTCTGCAAGTCCCTTGTCTTTCGCACGCTTTAAGATGCTGTGTGCGAACGGCCCTTCCAGCAATTCCGGTAATACAGTAATGATATCAATGCGCACGTTATTTCTTTTTTAGGCCAATTTCTACCAAGCGCTCATCTAAATAATCCCCAGCGGTGATATCCGTAAAAGCTTTCGGACGAGCTTCGCTGATGCATTGCGCTAAAGCATTTAACGGCATCTTTCCTACAGGGTGAAGGAAGAATGGAATACTGTATCTGGGTTGTGCCCACTTTTCCTGCGGAGGATTCACTACGCGGTGCGTGGTTGATTTTAAATAGCCGTTGGTTAACCGTTGGAGCATATCACCAACATTGACAACTAAAGACCCTGGAATGGCTGTAATTCCCACCCATTCACCTTGTTTGTTAAGTACCTCTAAACCTTCAGCACTGGCGCCCATGAGAAGTGTGATGAGGTTGATGTCTTCGTGTTGCCCAGCACGTACACTATCGCCTGGATCGGTCGTGATAGGAGGGTAGTGAATGGCACGTATGATACTGTTTCCGCCTTTTACCCATGGCTCAAAGTAGTCGGTATCTAATTCCAAATAACTCGCTATAGCACTGAGCAATTCCATACCTATTCGCTCTAATTGTTGGTAGGCGTTGACAAAGGTTGGTGCCAATTCTGGGCGCTCACTGACTGAAATATTGTCGTGGTATTCGGGGCCGTTGTAAGCCGGTGCTGGTTGCCCAACTTGCCAAAATTCTTTTAAATCTGCAGCGGCAATACCTTTTGCATGCTCCCGTCCAAAACTTGTATAGCCGCGCTGACCGGCTAATTTTTCAAGCTCATACTTCTTTTTCGTTTCGGTATCTAGTGCGAAAAATGCAGCCACTTCTTCGTACAGTTGGTCTTGCATTGCATCGCTAAAACCATGATTCTTAATGGTTACGAATCCTATATCGGTGTAGGCTTTTCCTAAATCTGCGGCAAAGGCTTTTTTATCAGCAGTTGACCCGCTCATCCAGTTGGATAAATCTAAATTTGGAATGAGTGACATACGGTTTGTAAATAGGTTATATACAACAAAAATAACTACCTTTTCGCAGTCGTTCGAATGGAACTTAATGACACCAACAGAAGTTATGAACCACCCGCTACCGCCTGAGCTTCTTCAGGATTTTTTGCAAACCCGTGCTATTGAGGAAAAAATGCTCATCTACCTGCGTCAAGGTAAAATCTCAAAGTGGTTCAGCTCCTTTGGACAAGAGGCCATTTCAGTTGCCGCCGTTCATGCCTTGAAAAAGGATGAATACATCTGCACTATGCACCGAAATCTTGGTGTTTTTGTGGCGAGAGAGGTTCAGTTAGAACGTCTTTTTGCTCAATTTCAAGGAAAGCCAGAGGGATTTACTAAAGGTCGCGATCGTAGCTTTCATTTTGGTAGTAAAGACCATCACATCGTAGGAATGATTTCTCATTTAGGAGCCCAGTTGGGTTTAGCCTGCGGATTAGCCTTACGTGAACAGCAAATGGGTACGGGCAAATGCGTTGTCGCGTTTACAGGCGACGGTTCAACCTCTCAAGGAGATTTTCATGAAGCTCTGAACGTAGCAGCTGTTTGGTCATTACCAGTAGTTTTTATCGTAGAGCGTAATTACTGGGGGTTAAGTACCCCAGAAGAGGAGCAATTTAAATTCAAAAGTTTTGTAGATAAGGGACCTGCTTATGGCATGGAGGCCCGAAGTTTTGACGGTAATAATTTAGCTGAATGTTATTCGGAGTTGACCAATGCCGCGGCCTATGCTCGCGAGCAGGGTAAACCGATTTTATTAGAAGCAAATACGTTCAGAATACGAGGGCACGAAGAGGCCAGTGGTACCAAATATTACCCAGAAGGTATGATCGATACAGCCATGTCGGACGAGCCTATGGTGAAGATTCTTCACGAGCCAGATCGCTATGCTACGGATGAAAAATCGCTGCAACTTGCTATGGAGAAGGCTAAAGCGCGCGTGGATGAAGCGTTTCATGCTGCTTTGGCTCTTGATGGACCAAGCTACAACGCAGCGGAGAGTACCAGCGATTTGTTTGCTGCGGTACCGGCTCTTCCAGAAAATGCTACAGGCGGATCGCGTGAGATGCGACTTATTGACGCCATTCACGATGGATTGAAGGAAAGTTTAGCCCTGTGGCCGGAATTGGTCTATATGGGACAAGATATAGGTCCTTATGGCGGAGTTTTCAAAGCAACAGAAGGATTGGCCGATTTATTTGGTTCAAACAGGGTGCGCAATACGCCGCTCTGCGAGAGTGCGATAGTAGGCGCATCTTTGGGTTGGAGCATCGCCGGCGGCAAGGCTATGATGGAAATGCAGTTTTCTGATTTTGTCACCACTGGGTTTAACCAGATCGTCAATAACCTCGCGAAACTCCATTGGCGTTGGGGTCAAGCGGTGGACGTAGTGGTACGAATGCCTACGGGAGCAGGCGTCGCTGCCGGTCCGTTTCATTCGCAAAGTACGGAGGCATGGTTTACTCACGTCCCAGGCTTAAAGGTGGTTTACCCGGCTTTTCCTGGAGAGGCGAAAGGACTTCTGATGGCCAGCTTCAATGAACCCAATCCTGTTTTGTTTTTCGAACACAAGGCCATGTACCGCACTGTCCGTGAAGAAGTGAAGGAGGGTCCGCAATTCATCGAACTAGGTAAAGCGGATGTTGTTCATTCAGGGACAGATTTAACCGTGATTACCTATGGAATGGGCATTCATTGGACATTAGACTTGATAGAAGAAGAAGGCTTAACGGGCCGATTAGATTTGATTAACCTACGCACCCTCGTCCCCTTAGACTTTGATGCCATTCGCTCCAGTGTTGAGCGCACCGGTAAGGTCATTGTTTTGCAAGAAGATGTCGCCGTGGGCGGCTATGCCGAACACATTGCCTCGCGCATCGCACAGGAATGCTGGGAGGCGCTTGACGGCCCGGTGATTACGGTAAGTTCGGACCCAACTCCAGTGCCTTTTCATGCCGCGCTAGAGGAAGGATTTTTAGCGAAGTCCAAGCTGAAAGAAGCGGTAGATCAGTTACTTAAATATTAAAATTTACTGAAGGGTAAAGACCCGTTGCGCGGCCGCGCGGTAGGCGTATAAAAAAACACCCCCGAGGCGGAAGCCTCGGGGGTGTTTGCTTATGAAAAAAATCGCGCTTATTCCACGATTAGTTTTTTCGTGATTTTGCTTCCTGCGCTTTCGATAGTGTAGAAGTATACACCAGCGGCGTAGTTGGTCACATCAATTGTTTGAATGTGACGGCCAGCGTCAAGGCGACCGAAATCTTTCATCTCAACAAGACGACCAGTCATGTCCATAACTACCATGTTGTAGTTTGCTGCTTCTGCAGATTCGATAGCCAGTTTCGTAATACCTGAAGCTGGGTTAGGGAAGTTTTGGCTCACAGCGAAGTTGTTGCGCTCAAGCTCTTCCAGACCGATGTTGTTCGGGTAAGGCTGACCTAAGTAGTAGAAGTCGATAGAATTCAATACACTAAACGAACCGAAATCTTCAATAGGCGAATAAGTCATGTGCAATTGGTGTGTGCCGTCGCCATTGTCAAATGCCCAATCGGCTACGTTACCCCAAGTCGCATCTCCAAAAGTCCCCATCACTGCCTGTGGACCCTCTAAAGAATCACCGATAACATTGTATCCTTGGCATCTCCAGTCAGGAAATTGGTTATCAGTTGTTCCGCTTGCATAGGCTGTATCTGTTTCAAACCATGAGAAGAACATCATGTCTCTATCAGCGTTCATTGAGATGTATGGACGGTTTGCTTCAGCAACAGGACCGTTGGTTGGGTCGAAATCAAAGTCAAACGTAAATACCTGGCTCACGATGTTACAATCCCAAGAAAGACCACCATCAGTGGTAAAGATGTCTACTAAAAGATTGACACCTGGGAAGTAATTAAAATCAGCTGCAGGCGTGCCACCAGAGGCAGCAGTTCCTGTACCTGGGAATACGTGCACAAACATGTGCGGGTTGCCATTGGCATCAACAGCTAAGTCGTGACCGCGCGTAGACGAGGTCAAGTGACCGATACTCCAGGTTCCGCCAGTGATTTGGTCGAAAATGGTAACCAAGCTATCGCCTGAACCATTATCAACTAATTCATCAAGATTAGGTCCCATTATTGAACCCCAAGAAGAACCGCCGTTGGTTGTTTTAATTAAGTATGGGTGTATGACTTTAGCAGGCGCTAGGGTACTGTCGTATGCTTCAAGGCTTATGTAGCCTGTGGTGCCATTCGCAGCAAAGAAAATGTTGGCATCACCTACAATTTTCCCATTCGCAGTTTCGTTGGTTACCGGCATGTAGGCTCTGTGCTCTACATAGGTCATAGAGTCAGTGCTCCAGTCCATAGTTCCTTTCCAAACCAATACGGTATCTGTGTACTCTTCTACGTCGTAGTCTGGTTGATGGAAGCTCAGTCCCCAAAAATTACCGCCATCGACGTATGAATTGTCTAATGTCAAGTGACCACCTGTAGTATCAACAGAAACATTGGTTGTCGTATTGTCCATTTTATGGGTGCCCATTAAAGCGCCACCCCAAGCACCACCATTGGTTCCAACAAGAGTTGGTGCCCAAACAGCTACACTTGCATTGAGGGGGTTAGTATTCCCTGTTTCATTAAGAATACCAATTCTCGGGTAACGAGCGAATCCTGGATATGCGTAACCACTTAAGTTAGGATTCCAAATGGGACCAGCATTAGAAGTCCATGTAGAACCTCCGTTGGTGCTGTAGTCAAAACGCAAACTACCTGAACTATTATCTCCGTTACTTGAGTAGTCTGAGCGGTGAATGAATGCAATGGTATTTAAATCTTCGTCCGCCCAAATATTGGTTTTCGGCCCAAAGCCGGCACCATAGACGTTTGGCGCAGTACCAATTGCAACTGCAGTACTCTGTTTGTTTGCAGAGGATTTGTAAGGAATGCCATCTGCATGCGATGCAGTGTACATTTCTGAGCTGCGTCCTAGGTCCGTACGCACTTCTTGTGCAGTAGCTCCAATAACACTAAGACCAGCAAAAGCGAGTATTAATTTCTTCATAAAAGATGTTTTTTGTGGTTGTATAAATATAAGGGGAAATCCTTAAACCGCTTCATTCTATGCGTAGAGAAGTTTTGAATAGATCGTCATCAGCTTCTTGCCGATACTGTGAGATGATAAATCCTTGAATTCTGCGGCTTCCGGGCGCGGTAATTCCCTCACTTTTTCGAGTGTTGTTTGGAGTGCTTCATCCGAGGTAACTATGATACAGCCTTCATCGTAAAAAGGCGCACAACCAAACTCACTCTTCACGATCGCCCACAATCCCGCTTGCCGTGCTTCCAACACCGTTATCCCGAAGGTTTCATAGGCGCTGTAAAGAACGAGCGCATGGTGTTGTGGAAGTAAATCAAGAATTTCAGCGTTGGATTTGCGACCGTGAATAAAGACATTCGAGTGGTTTTTAACCAATTGCGAAAGGGTAGATTCATCGGGTCCGCCGCCGTAAAAATGAAGTTCGAACTGCATCCTTGGTAAGGCAGAGAAGGCGGCAAATATTTTATCTTGCTGTTTGATGGAAAAGACGACATCAGCAACCACACAAATGCTGGTACATGGGCGTTTCTCGGTGTCTTTTCTAACTCCACTGTCGATGATATTCGGTACAATATTCCTTCTTGAGTCAGGCGCAAGTGCTTTAATGCCATCAGATAGTACCGAGCTTACCGGCAGTACGATGTGGCACTGATTCATATACCAACGGGCCAATGATTTACGCCAACCTTGTAAGGGTCTGGGATGTTGCGCCAAGAAGCCGGACCAGTGTTCCGAATGCACGGTTTTGATGCCTGCACGTTTTGCAAACCAAAGCAAAGGGGCTAGATCAGGTGCATAACAGTGGAAGTGAATTAGCTCGGGTTGAACGGACTTAACCTTCGCGAAATAGGCACCCCATTTAGCCGCCGTACTCATGTTTTTACTCCCATATAAGGTACACATTCCGTCGTGCTCAGGCGGACCAGCATGGTTAAGGAATCCAAGCACCAAAGGATTGGAATCGGTGGCGTAGATGTGCTTACGAACGAATACTCCATTTTGAGGATCCGCTGCGTGTGGGTACCATTTGACAATATGTAAAACCCTAGGTGTCTTCACTTGCGCCAAGTTACGCTTAAAGTCAAATCAAATGAAAGTTGGAGAGGAGATTGGTATTTAAAGGGCTTCAGTTCTGTTTTCTGCACTAAATTGGTCCATTCGAACGCTAAACGCGCTTACACATGCTGAACGGAACAGATTACATCGTTGTTGGAATTTATTTTATCCTCGTTTTTATTATTGCCTTTTATAGTGGTTCTAGAAAAAGCGAAAACGGCGAAGCTGCAGATTATTTTTTAGGAGGCAGAAACTTAGGCTGGTTCGTTATTGGCGCCTCGCTCTTTGCATCAAATATTGGTTCTGAACACCTCGTTGGGTTAGCGGGACAGGGCGCCGCAGGTGAACTGGTCGCGGGCCAATTTGAACTGTTAGCCTCTTTAATTCTCATTCTGTTAGGCTGGGTTTTTGTCCCTTTTTACTTGCGTTCCGGTGTATTTACTATGCCTGAATTTTTAGAAAAACGTTACAACGGATGGGCGCGTACTTATTTATCTTATGTCAGCATTGTGGCCTATGTTCTGACAAAAATATCTGTTACCATTTTCGCAGGAGCAATAGTTTTTACTGCATTGCTGGGTATTAATTTTTGGACGGGTGCCATTGTTATTGTCGTTGCCACGGGGGTATATACCATTTTCGGTGGTTTCAAGGCTGTGGTGTATACTGATTTGATGCAAATGTTTGTCCTCGTTGGTGGCTCCATTGTGCTCACCGTTTTTGGATTAAGAGAATTGGGAGGAGTAGAAGAATTGGTTGCGAATACCACGCCGGAGCATTGGAGTTTGTGGCGCCCTGCGAGCGATACGAGCTACCCGTGGACTGGAATTATGTTTGGGGCTCCCATTTTAGGTGTCTGGTATTGGTGTACGGACCAATTCATTGTACAGCGCGTGCTTGCTGCAAAAGATATCGATACCGCTCGCAAAGGCGCACTGTTTGGTGGTTATATGAAATTACTACCCATCTTCATCTTTATGCTTCCTGGTGTTATTGCCTATGCGCTAGCGCAAAAGAACCCTGAATTGCTTACGTTCGTTGTGGACGGAGAAACTCGCTATGATGCAGCTTTGCCGTTGATGGTAAAAACAGTGCTTCCGGCAGGACTTCGCGGTCTGGTAGTGGCAGGATTGTTGGCAGCTCTGATGTCTTCGTTGAGTTCGGTTTTTAACAGTTGTTCCACGCTCATAACCTTCGACGTATATAAAAAGTACCGTCCGGAAGCTTCAGATAAGGAATTGGTCAATGCCGGACGCATTTCAACGGTTGTCTTAGTGGCTCTTGGTATCGGTTGGATTCCATTAATGCAAGCTATTCAAGGCGGTTTGTTTCAGCAGCTTCAGTCCATACAGGCCTACATTTCACCGCCGATTGCAGCAGTGTTCTTACTAGGTATTTTCTTCAAAAAGATCAATGCTGCCGGTGCTAAATGGGCACTATTAACCGGCGCAGTTCTTGGCGTTAGCCGGTTATCTTTAGAGGTAGCAGCAGGGGAGTATACCGGCTTTATTGGTTGGATGGTAAACATGAACTTCCTTCACTACGCCCTATTGCTTTTTGCCATATGTTCGGTAATCTTGGTAGGTGTAAGTCTTTTGCGTCCCGATGCGGAGAGTTACGACGACGAGACGTTGGTTTGGAGTAAGGCTAATGTTGTGCCAATGAGCAGTACCACAAGGGCTTTGACCTTCTTGTTGGTATTGTGCGTATTAACCTTATGGGTGGTCTTTTAAAAAAGTAAATATTGGTTGCACATATTCTCGGTTTCCGATTATATTTGCGGCCCTAAACATGGTGATTGTAGCTCAGCTGGTTAGAGCGCCGGATTGTGGTTCCGGAGGTCGCGGGTTCGAACCCCGTCTTTCACCCTTTAAAAAAGCCCTGCAGTAATGCGGGGCTTTTTCTATTAAAATCGGCTTTTAACTATCGACTTTTTCGCAAAGGAAAAGCCCATAAGGATATTTTTTAGTTTTCCTCGTCTTGCTTTCTTGATCCGTAGTTGATGTTCCAGACTAAAAAGACCAAATAGCTTGAAAAAATGAGAAAGCCAACGATGTACATAGATAGGTCCATTAGCTTCTGATTTTTTCGATTACCAAATAAAAGAGTAAAAGCGTACCTGGCCAGTGGGAGGTATATTGTGCTTCAGTCGTGTGTCCAGTCAATCCGAGACTAACGGAATATAAGAGTGCGACAAGAGCAATTACCACAGGAAACCATTTAATCCATTTTTTCATTTCGTTCAATTTTCCATCAAGTTAGACGAATACAGACGATAACCCCATTCGAATGTGGCTTTATTTTGGATAAACTCTATATTTAGCGGATTCAATCCAACCCATGAGGCTCGTATATTTTTTATTCTTTTTATTCATAGCCTCGCTTTGTGTCGGTCAGACGAAGGGACCCGTTGGTAAAAGTGGTTATTTACACTACTTCGACCGATTGCTTAACGATACACTTCATGACCCTGCTGATCCAAAACTAATTAATTACCCCACCATTGCCTACTCGCCTGAAACGCGCTGGGAGTTCGGTGTGTCCAGCCTTTATATCTATTCGGCTAAGAATGATTTATCGAACAGATTGAGTGAGCTAAAAGCATTCACTTTCTACACTTTAGAGAATCAATATGGCCTTTGGTTGGACCATGCGGTCTACACGGATGAAAATTTGTGGTTCATCTATGGTAAAGTTCGATACCAGAGTTTTCCCTTGTTTTATTATGGGGTAGGGCCCGGTTCTCCGAAGGAGTATAGCGCCTTAATTGACGGTAATTATACCTTAGTGAAAGAGCGTTTTTTACGCGCAGTGGTTCCTTCGCTGTATGTAGGTTTAGAACTGGACTACCAACGATTGGGCAATGTATCCTATCAAAATACGGCGATGAATTTTGAGGCGCCAGAAATAGGCCCCAACGGCTCTTCAAATCTAGGATTGGGTGTAGGAATCCTTTATGATAATATTCATAATGCGATGAATCCACGCAAGGGAGTTTACAGTGAATGGGCGTTTTTGAATTATTCAGAAGTTTTTGGCAGCGATTTTTCATTTACCTCATACATAACAGACAACCGTGTGTATCGGCCCATGGGTAAGAATCGCGTCGTAGCAGGTCAGGTCTATGGCCAGTTCACTTCGGGTGAAGCGCCGTTCAATATGCTGGCGTTGATGGGCGGCGAGAGTTTGATGCGGGGGTATTATTTGGGTCGTTACCGCGATCAAAATTTAGTTGCGGCCCAATTAGAATACCGCATTTTACCATTTTCTTTTTCTAAGAAATGGGGCGCCAGTGCATTTGTCGCCACTGGCCAAGTCTACGGTTCTTCAACCTCTTTTTCGTGGGATGCTATGTTGCCTACAGCGGGTGCAGGTCTGCGCTACCTTATTTTTCCTGAGAAAGATATTTATACCCGAATCGATCTGGCGTTTACTCGCGAGGGCAGTGGCGTTTACTTTTTTATCGGTGAGGCGTTCTAGCACTATTTTTCTTTTTTAGCTTCCTTTATTACGGCCTAGAACAAAATTCAATTTTCATGCGTTGTATAGGTTCATCTTGGGACTTGTTGTCTTAAAACTGTTGATTTTACTATAAATTAACATGAAAACAGTGGTCCCAATATGACATTTTATATTTTTGTATTAAAATAGAGTACTATGAAATTTGATGTTGCCTTAGGGACTTCAGTAGTATTAATGGCGTTCGACGGAGAACGCTTAGTGGCGTTAATTGGCGAAAAATCACAAGAGCCGTATAAAGGCGCTCCGATGTTGCCTAGTAATTGGGTATCGGCTGGAGAGAGTGTTGAAGAAGTTGCGAAACGCATGATGAATCGGATACTAGGTGTGGAGAAAATATACTTAGAGCAGCTGAATGCATTTGCAAAGGTGTACCGTAATCCTATGGGGCGTGTGGTGAATATTGCCTATTTCGCTTTATTGAATTGGGATTTGGTCAAAGAGGTGAAAACGCCAGGTTATAAGTGGGTTGCATTAGCCGACAGGCCTGAAATGATATTCGACCACAACGAAATCTTAGAGATGGCTTACGAGCGTCTTAAGCGTCGCGTGAAGCACCGTCCCATAGGTTTTGTGATGTTGCCTAAACAGTTCACTTTTAATATGATTCACTCGCTATACGAGCAATGTCTAGGTAAAGATTTAGATAAGCGCAACTTCCGCAAGAAATTCATGCGTAGCGAGCTTTTGATTGATACCGAAGAAACCATATTTGAGGCGCCAGGAAATAAGAAACCGAGCCGATTGTATGAATTCAATCAGCAGAAATACGATAAATTAACCTTGAAGGGTTACGATTTTAAGTTCTAACAAAAAGCCCCGCATTGCGGGGCTTTTTATTGCGTTATTGTTTTGCGTATTTCTCCCAAGGCACCGTTAGATAAATATCATCGCCAAAGTACGTGGCTACCTTTAAAAATGGTGTAGCCTCTTGGTAACCAGGCACCGGGCTGAGCATTTCAAATTTAGGATTCATAAAGACCACCGTAGGGTAGCTCATCTTACCATTCAATAGCGCTGCGGCCAATTCGTGGTAACCTCTGCTTCCTTGCGGTACAAATTCAAATGTATTGCCGAGCATTTCAATACTTTCTTTTTGTTCGGCGTCAAATTTCACATTGTAGTAGTGGGCGTTCATATACGCAGCAACTTCCGGATTTTGAAAGGTTGCCTTATCCATGCGCTTGCACCAGCCGCACCAATCGGTATATACGTCGATGAAAATTTTCTTCGGGGTCGATTCCGTTAAAGTTAGCGCATACGCTTCTTCCATGGACATCCATTCAATTTTCTCTTGCGCGTTCGTAATGGCGGCAAGACTCAGTAAGAGGAGTAAAGCAAATTTTCTCATTCCCCTAAAATAGAAAACCCCGCGCCATAGCGCAGGGTTTTACTGATAAATTTATGCTAAAGCTTATACTACGCCGTGCATTAATTTGTTGAGTGGTTTACTCAATAGCGCAATAAGTACTGCGAATCCAATGAGTACAAAACCTAAGGTAGAGAAGGTGTCTACATACTTGTGTAGGCCTTCCTGTGCGGAAAGTACAATGGTTTCACCGCCATGGCTTTCACCACCCGTTAATGTTGCAATTGCGCCGGCCAGATAGTTTGCCATAGCAAAGGATAAGAACCAGCCGCCCATTGCGGTACCTGCAATATTTTTAGGTGCAAGTTTAGTTACCATAGAAAGACCGATGGGACTCAAGAATAATTCACCAGTGGTATGAAGCATGTATAAGAATACAAGCGTTATTAAAGGAACTTGGAACGCATCATTCGCAAAATTTATTGCGACTAACGTTACCAAAAAACCAGCACCTAACTGCAGAATACCATAGCTAAACTTCATGGGGATAGAAGGGTTTTTACCCATAGCATCTAATTTGATCCACATCCAAGAGAACAACGAACCAAAGGTGATGATGAAGAATGGGTTAAAGAATTGTGTCATGGTTGCCGGCATTTCCCAGCTACCTACCATACGATTCACATTTTCCTTTGCGAAGAGGGTCAATGAAGTTCCTGCTTGCTCGAAGGCTGCCCAGAAAATGATGTTGATGACCATCATGATGGTTAATGCAATCATACGGTCTCTCCAAACGCCGCCTTCTTTTACTCCCGCTGATATTAATTGGAATACCACCAATACGAAGATGCCAATCAAAAGATAAATGAGCCAATTGTTTTGAGATATGAGTACGTAACACAAAGGAATCAGTAATAGGGATAGGATGGTGATGCTTTTCCAGCGTTCCATTCCTAACCATTTTTCGCGTCCGGCTTCCGTAATATTAATATTTGGCACATGCGCATATTTCTTGCGTCCACTCCAGAAAATGAAAAGACCGGCAAGCATACCTAATCCTGCCAAACCGAAACCGTATTCAAACCCGTATTGTTTACCTACTACAGCCACAACAGTCGTTGCTAGTAGTGCGCCGACGTTGATACCGATGTAGAAAATGGTAAAACCAGAATCGCGACGCGGATCGCCGTCTTCGTAGAGCTTTCCTACAATGGTTGAGATATTTGCCTTGAAGTAACCATTACCAACGATCAATCCACCCATACCAATAAGCATCAATGAATCGCGCAAGGCGCGGTCTAAATCTAATAGGTCTGTACTGGCGACAATAAGGAATTCCCCAATAGACATGAGGACGGCACCAAGCATAATCGCGTATTGATAGCCTAAGTACTTATCGGCTAGGCGGCCTCCAAGAATAGGCGCTGCGTAAACTAACGCGGTATAGGCTCCGTAAATCAAGAAGGCCTCGGAATTGCCTTTCATCATTGACTCAATAAGGAAAAGTGCAAGAAGGGCGCGCATTCCGTAGTAACAGAAACGTTCCCACATTTCCGATAAGAAAAGCGTCCACAGCGCTGGTGGATGCTTCATAGATTGATCACTCATGTTTAGGTGTTTTTAGTGTTCAACAAGTATACATTTTATTTCTAAGAGCGGCTAGGGACCAATTCTTATAAATTCTCAGCAATGAATTTCGTCATCATGCGGTATAAATGCATGGTAGTGTTGCCTCCGTAGATTCCATGATTTTTATCCGGGTAGGCGAACCAATCAAAATCCTTATCTGCTTGGACCAAGGCTTCCACCATACGCATGGAGTTCTGCACGTGCACATTATCGTCGCCCGTTCCGTGGATCAGTAGGTACTTGCCTTGAAGGCCGTCCACATGCGAGAGCGGACTATCGGCATCATAGCCATCGCCATTATCCGAAGGCAAACCCATGTAGCGCTCCGTGTAGATGTTGTCATAGAATCGCCAGTTCGTCACGGGTGCCACGGCAATGGCCATTTTGAAGACTTCTGGGCTCTGGAACAAACAATTGGACGCCATATAGCCTCCATAGCTCCAACCAAAGACGCCGATGCGATCTCCATTGATGTACGGACGTTTAGCCAATTCCAATGCCGCCTCAGCTTGATCGCGCGTCTCGAGTTTCCCCATCTGACCGTAAGTACTCTTCTTGAACTCCTCGCTGCGACCGTCTGTCCCATGATTATCTACGCTTGCGACAATGATATCAAGCTCATTGGCCAACATCTGGAACCACATGCCTCGGAAGGCATCATAGCTGTTCGTGACCGTTTGGTTGCCTGGCCCACCGTATACAAACATAAATAGGGGGTAGGTCTTGTTCTCGTCAAAATCCACTGGCTTGATCATCCAGGCGTTCAAGTCGCCGCCAGACGGCGTTGAAACGGTAAAGAATTCCTTAGGCGTGTATGTGTACGTTTCGAGGGCTTTTTCCGCACGCTCGTTCGTTTTAATCGTGCGAATTTCTTCCCCTTTTCGTGACTCCGCAAGAGTAACTCTGGTAGGTTGTCCTTCTGCACTGAAGGTGTTTACAAAGAGTCTCATGTCCGGGGTGAAGGTCGCGTTATTCGTGCCTTTTCTACCGGCAAGAGTGACTTTACTCGAGCCATTTAATTTAATGCTGTAGACGTTGCGTTCTGTGGCACTGGCCTCAGAGCTCTGGTAGTACAAACGCTTGTTGCTGTCAATACCATAGAAGGTCGTGACATTGAAATCTCCTTTGGTGATTTGGCGCTTGATCTTTCCGTTCGAGGCAATATGGTACAAATGGTTCCAGCCGTCTCTATCGCTCAAGATGATGAACGAGCCGTCCTCCAAAAAGTGGAGTTCGTCGTTGATTTCTAAATACTTCTCGTCCTCTTCGTGGTAAATGTTAGTAGCATTTCCTGAAGTGGCATCCACGGCGTAGAGGTCGAAGGTGTTTTGCAATCTGTTGAGGGTACTGATGGTCCAAGTGTTTTCATTCGACCATTTGGCGCGCGGCAAATATTCGTAGTCGACATCCGTCAATACATTGCTTACGGCACCGCTGCTCATGTCCCAGATGTGTGCGGTCACTACGCTGTTATCTTCGCCCGCTTTAGGGTATTTGAAAGTGTACGGATTGGGATATAATTCCTTTCCGTAGATGTCCATATTGAAGCTGCGGACATTGCTTTCGTCAAATTTTAGGAAGCCCATTTTATCAGAATTTGGCGACCACCAAAATGCTTTAACAATGGCAAATTCTTCTTCATACACCCAGTCTGTAGCTCCATTGATGATATGGTTGAAGCTGCCGTCGGAGGTGATGCGGATGTGTGCATCTTCGCTAATGTCGTAGATGTACAAGTTGTTATCCATCACATAAGCTACATATTCACCGTCTGGGGAAAAGGTTGCGTTGCTTATTTTCTCTGGACGAATCTTTGTGGCCTGTAACGACTGTAGATTCACTACATATACGACGCTTTTTGAGCTGCGACGGTAAATTTGGTCCGTCTCTGTTTTAAGCAAAGCCCACTGCTCATCGTTTGAAAGGCTGTAGCTGTCGAAATTTGGCACGCGATCTTCCTCTTGAGCCAGGAAGTTCACATCGAGCAGGGTGGCTACTTTCTCACCAGTCATGTAGCTGTATTTCTCGATGGTTCCTTCAGCTTGAGCCGTGTAATGCTTGCTGTCGTTCATGCTTCGCAATCCACTGATGCCGCCTGCATAGAAGGCGTAGCTTTGCCAAAGGGTACCTAGGTCGATACTTTGTTGTGCAATGCTTCCAAAAGAAACGAGCATTGCGGTTAGGAGTATGAATGTCTTTTTCATGGGATAGATTGTGAATCCCGCTAAGATAACATTCAAGTTTGATGGTAAGAAGGTGGGCAGGCGATATTGATAGAATTATTCGCTTTCCTCTGCCAAACGGACGGTTAATCCGTCGAGTTCTTCTCTCATGAAAATTTGGCAACCTAATCGGCTATTGTCCTCAACAAAAAACGCTTGGTCAAGCATATCCTCTTCATCTTCAGAAGGTTCGTTCAACTCATGGTCGCTTTCAATGTAGCAATGACACGAGGCGCACATGGCCATGCCGCCACAGGTGCCTTTGACCGGCAATTCATAGGCCTTACACACCTCCATGAGGTTCATGTTCATATCGGTTGGAGCCGCAATTTCGTGTTGCATGCCCTCACGGTCAATGATATGTACGGTAATGTCTGACATGCTTATTCGAGGCTGCCTACCCCGCCCATGACGGTAGTGTATTTAAAAGAAAGCTTTTTATCTGGGAAGGCACGCTTGAAAGCGCTTTGTACCATGATGGTTGCCTCGTGGAAACCACAAAGAATCAGTTTGAGTTTGCCTGGATAGGTATTTACATCACCAATAGCATAGATGCCTTCTCTGTTCGTGCGGTAATCGGTTGCATTGTCTACAACTATCGCGTTTTTCTCAATCTCCAATCCCCAATCACCTATAGGTCCCAGAGTCGGTGTTAAACCAAAAAGCGGTAACCAATGATCGCATTCCATGCTTAGATCGTCTGAGCCTTTTACCTTGATCGTTAGACGGTCCAATTCACTTTGGCCGTGCACATCTACAACTTCAGCATTCGTAATGAGTTTCACTTTTCCTTGCTGGGCCAATTCTTGCACTTTGTCCACTGTGTCCAAATGTCCGCGGAAAGAGGTTCTGCGGTGCACCAAACTCACTTCGCTGGCTACATCCGCTAAAAAGACTGTCCAGTCTAGCGCACTATCGCCGCCTCCAGAAATCACAACGCGTTTACCGCGGTATTTCTCGGGATCGCGTACGATGTAATCCACACCTTTTTCTTCGAATTCAGTTAGACCTTCGATAGGCGGCTTACGTGGAGTGAAGACACCCAAGCCGCCCGCGATAGCGACAGAAGGCGCTTTATGTTTCGTTCCCTTGTTTGTGGTTACAATAAAGCATTTGTCCTGCGTTTCCTCAATGCTCATGGCGCTTTCTCCAAGCGTAAAACCGGGGTTGAAAGGCTTGATTTGTTCCATTAGTTTATCTACTAATTCTCCGGCCATGACCACGGGGTAGCCTGGGATGTCATAGATAGGTTTTTTGGGATAAATTTCGGCCAATTGACCTCCGGGTTGCGGAAGAGAATCAATCAAATGACACTTCATCTTCAGCAGTCCAGCTTCAAAAACGGTGAACAAACCAGTGGGGCCAGCCCCTATAATGAGAAGATCGGTTTCGATCATGATTTCGCTGTTTTACAGCTACAAAGTTACTAGGTAAAATTGGCATTGAATGCTTCATGTATGCAATGTTCTTAACGGCAGTTAAAACAGAGAATAAATCGGTTTATCAATTCGCAATAACGATTACTCATTTTATGTAACCAAGAACCAAGTTTTAAGTATTTTCGCTCTGAAAAAAAGATAACCATGCACCTACGCATTTTCGCCGCAATATTGTTGAGCCTTAGTCTACAAGCGCAAGGGATCGTAACTATTCCGACGAACGGCACGACCGACACGGCTACTAGCTGTTCAGGTATCTTTGTTGATGCTGGAGGCCTCAATGGAAACTATGGAAACTATAATAATGGTTATTTGATCATCGACCCTCCCGGCACAGCACCGGTGTCGTTGACTTTTTCTTCTTTCTCCACAGTGAACAGTTCAGATTACGTTTATGTATGGGACGGCATCGGTACAAGCGGTACTTTCATAGGCTACTATTACGGCAGCTCCCTACCAAATGGAGGTAATGCTATTACCTCAACATCAGGTGCTATAACCGTTCGCTTTTATTCAAACTACGCGAGTACCGCTAGCGGTTTTGTATGTTCTTGGGCGACCTCGGGGACTACTGCGCCGACTGCAAACTTCACGACAACGTCTACGAGCATTAGCTACAATACCCCGTTACAATTCGTTAATACGAGCCAAAACGCTGGCTCTTACGTTTGGGATTTTGGCGACGGTACAACCAGTACCTCTCAATATCCTGTGCACAGCTACACGAGTTCAGGTACAAAAACGGTTACGCTGATAGCGACGAATTGTCACAGCAGTGATACCACCACCATGAACATCACGGTTGGCAATGCTCCTGGAGGTTCGCTCTCCAATGATTCTCTGGTAATCAATATTCCATGTGGAACCACCGCATCGCAGTCGCTGACTATTTCTAATGCTTCCGGTGCAGGGAATCTTACGTTGAATACTGAACTCATAGATACCAATTATATCTTTAAAGCAGATTTTGAGGACGGTACGTTGGAAACTTTTTCAACCACAAGTGCTAACGCTACCTTATCCAATACGAGTACCACGGCCCATACGGGCAGCCGTTCGTTGCAGATGAATGGATATTACAATACTGCGGCAACGGTCAATGCCAGTTTTCCCAATGCACAACCCTCTCGTGCATCCTATGCTACAAAAGTGAATTCCGGACAGGGCGGAAGTGGCTACACGTGGTTTTCCGGCGATCAAAATCCAAGTATAAGCTATTCTCCTTTTGGGTACACGTACTGGTACACCAGTTCATTACGTTTGGTATACAGAAATGCGAGTGGCTTTACGACAACTTATTATGAGTACACTACGGCCAATGAGTTTGTGAATGTGGCTTATGAAAATATCGATTGGACGAATAAAACTTTTGATATTGTCATTGATGGTGTGACCATTGCGACTGGTGCCCAATTTTATTACAACCTGAACACAGGTATAAACGGTATACACGGATACCAGTATTCCACTTCCTATGTTCACTACCTCGATGATGTAGAAGTTCAAGGCGGTAACGCGCTAAGCATTACACAGAACCCAACTTCTGCCACAGTTGCAGGAGGAAACAATGTGGTGATGAATTTTACAGTGGATGCCACAGGTTTGTATTCGGGGACGTACTTCCTCGAATTGGCATTGACATCAAACGACACCGCTCTTAATGGAATGAAAATTCCAGTGATTGTAAATGTTACTGGAGAGGGAGTATGGGCGGCTAATTATTCTTCTTGTCTGAACATATCCGGATATTCAGGAGCAGTA